>ERZ746981.133-NODE-133-length-59447-cov-12.763483_pt1 | contig 59447 bp, 35 predicted proteins | sample MGYA00374948_ERZ746981 | MGnify/ENA primary metagenome ERZ746981 (study PRJEB28757, sample SAMN06711160) | food metagenome | host: microorganism | place: China:Harbin | collected 2017-01-30 | study: EMG produced TPA metagenomics assembly of the Analysis of...
ATTCTCTGTGTCGCATCAATTCTCAGAAATTATGCTCTTGTTAGAATTTCTAAAAATCCGCGAAATCCGACACTAAAGTAGGTAGCCTTTCGATGCAAATTTAACTGTACACAATTACGTAAATGAGAAATCCTATTTTTCGTTAATATTAGTACGTTTGGTTCTTTGATGACGAATTTTGAGACGAACAGTAAAATTGGTATTACTATACCCACTGTTAACCTTTTCTATTGCAACTATTCCTCTTATCTTTCTCTAATTATCAATTTATACCCTTCAAAATATTCTTCTTTCATCTGCATAAAATGGGGAATGTTAGGTTTACATAAACCACTAATTTACTGGACACAGTAGGCTGTCAAGAATACTAACTAGTCTTTCTGCTCCTAGTAGCAAAAGTCCACTAAAGTATTTTTTGATTACGTAAATTAAAGAACAGATATTGGTTCACACTAACAATAATTATCAGGTATTTTTTTTTTCGCGATTCTGTGTGTTTCAGCTTCGTAACATTTCAAATTCTAGATACACCACACCTGAGCATCTTTTTTAACTTGCCTGATATAATGACATCATCAAGATTGGTTTGCTTGCATTATAAAACGTCGTTAATCACATAGACAAGGAAAGAACTTGAAATTAAAAAGTTGAATCCATAGATCCATTGGCCTTCAGGATGCTTCTTTCCGCACTCTCTTCGCTGATTAGCCTTCTTTCATTATTTTCTGGCTCTGTCTTTGCCTCACCGATACCCGACGTTACAACTGAAAATTCGAGGAAAGAAGATGCATACATTGTGACAGACTTACCAGGAATTGATGATATACCAGAATCTCTCATACCTGTGATGCATGCTGGGCAACTGGCATTGGATTCTGAGAACGATACAGGCTTATTTTTCTGGAGATTCGGGAAGAATAGTGAAAATAGCACGATAAATAATTCTACAACCAAAGATCTTGTTATTTGGTTTAACGGTGGTCCTGGATGCTCATCACTTGATGGTGCAATGATGGAAATTGGACCATTTCGTACTAAAAAGGATGATGCTTCTGAACTTACTTATAATAATGGCACCTGGCTTAAATATGCAGATTTATTATTCATAGATCAACCTGCTGGAACGGGATTTGCATACACAGATGTTAATTACGATACTGAATTAACAGAAGCATCGGAACATATTGTTGAATTCTTTAAAAGCTACTTTTCGAAGTTTCCATCTGATAGATTTCGCAACATCTGGATTGCTGGAGAATCGTACGCTGGTCAATATATTCCCTACTTCGCCGACGCAATTCTAAGGGAGAAAAAGAAAAATTCAAAATTTCAAATAAATTTGGCTGGACTTCTCATCGGAAACGGATGGGTAGAACCCGATATCCAATCGTTATCATACGTTCCATTTGCTATGAATAACAACCTTATCAATAAAACAAATCCTATGCTTCCTAAACTTCTAGCACAACACGAAAAGTGCCAGAACGCGATTAATGATCCAGATAACAAGGAATTTGAAAAATCGCAGTGTGACAAAGTGTTGGATGTGTTTTCTAAAGCAACAAGAATTATAAATGACGATACTGGAAGTCGGGGGACATGCTACAATTACTATGATTACAGGAAGCAAGATGTATATCCTGCTTGTGGAAGTAACTGGCCAGAAATATTACCCTCCACAGATTCTTATCTTAATAGGAAAGATGTCCAAAAGTCGTTGAATATCATTCACGAGAAGAAATGGGCTGAATGTGATGAGCACACATCCATGCTGTTTTCTCCGAGAAAGTCGGTTAAATCATTTGAGTTAATACCTCAACTTTTAGCTGATATTCCGATTATGCTATTTAATGGAGATAAGGATATTATTTGTAATCATTTGGGAACAGAGATGATGATCCAAGAAATGATAATAGGAAATGAACAAAAGGGCTTTTCAAACAATTCCCATTATATAAATTGGATCCAGGATGGAATTCATGTTGGAAACGTGAGAAGTGAAATGAATTTGACTTATGTCCGGGTTTTCAACTCTTCTCATATGGTTCCATATGATTTACCCGAAGTTTCAAGAGGTCTATTAGACATAATGTTTGGCTTAGATGAACTACAGAGCGCTGAGGATAGATTTACAACCACGTCAGCAAATACTTATGTGAATTCAGGTAAAGAACAGTATTCAGCTCCAGCCCAGGGGTTATCAAAAACTTCATGGATAGGCGTGAAGGTAACATTAATAGGGGTTACATTGATTGCAGCTCTTTTCTTGTGTTTGTACTTAAGACACAGAAACATAAAGAAATCTTCATTCCTGGAGTCAAGGGCAAGCAGAAAAAGGAAAAGAGTTCATTGGGAAGACGGAAATGATATTTCAGATGATGATGACATCTATGATGACGATTCAGAACATGACCTTTCTTCGGGCGCAAAGTATGATGATCAAGTAACTTCTGACTTGAATAGCAATTTGCCTTACAACAAACAACCAACAAGCAACATTCTAAACACTGTACTATCAAAATTAGGCTACAACCGTGGAAACATACAATATGAAAGGGTCGCAGGACACGAAAATTCTAAAGATATTGAGATGGGTGATATCTCAGACGACCAGCTTGTAGCAGATAGTGAAGATGACGCCATTGGTAATCGCCAAGCATTGTGAAGATACAAAAGTGAATAAATTTACGATATATATAATTTTTTTTGATTACATTGCCCTGAATCAGCTTATTCTTAAAGCTTTTTAGGAGTTACATAAAGGTAGAAATAAAGATATTAATTAGGTTCCCGAAGGCGATATACAATAAAAAAAAACTCGTGGAAGTGAGGGCGGAAAAATGACATGATATGAGGTGCAAACACGACAAACACTCGACACGCAAGTCTCCGATACTGGTCATACGTTATTTAGAGTAATACTCAGATATTAAGAACAGCGGTATCATATATAACTTAAGGATGGAACGGGGCACCAGAATTATATGGGCAAAGGCTATATTTTGGAGTTCGAGTATTGTTGCTCTTGGATTTATCTTGTTAAAGTATGCGACGCCTGATTCAGAGAAATTACTTAAAGAAATGTCACCGGGTGTGAGAAGACAAGTAGAAGAGAACAAAGAACTACGCATGAAAGAGCAGGAGGAACTCATGAAAATAGTTAAAAAGACGGCTGCATCCAAGGATCCAATTTGGAAAACAGGCCCTATTAAATCACCTTGGGATCCTGATTATAAAAGAACCACAGAATCATCACTAGTCTCCAAACAGAAATTCGAGAAGATGAAAGCATCAGAAGAACAAAAAGCAAAGTTGGCAAAATTAAAGAACCAACAAACATTGACGGAAGATATAGCGAAAAAAGATAAGGCTACCAAGAGCTGGTTCAGATTTTGGTAGTGAGTCGGACTTTAGTACGCGTGTTTATAATGCCTTATTTATTTATAACCTGGAAATATGATTTAAAATGTAATTATATTGGTACTGGGAATTAATAAGAGCCCCACCGATTAAAAAAAGCTGCAGCGGATGATGCATTAGGTGACGAACTTGATCCTACTCTTTTCAAGAAAGAAGAAGAAGATGAAGACTCTTCTTGCATATTAGCTTCGTCAATTGCAGCAACTATTTTGTTGATGTTCGTATCAATGACCATACCACCTTGAATTATTTCTTCAAGTGCAGCTTCTAGCACCTGCCAATGGAATACCAAGTCCAATTCACAAACATTTTTAAAGCAGCGGTTTAAAACTTGAACGAAAACTTGTATCAAATCCAAAATTCCCAATTCAGATTCCTGTTGATCCACTATGAAAACAAAATAAAGTGTTGCATATCTTCTGTATATCACTTTAATCTCATCATAGTCCTCAAGTAAAGTAGGAGGAGTCAAAAAAGAGCATTGATCGTCAGTCCGCTTAATGACAAGCTTATATACCTGTTGCAATAATAATTGCTGGGTTTGAACATCCACAGGTGTGTAAAATCGTATCAATCTGGGCACACCACTTTGATTAACTATGCTTATAATAATGAAGAATCTATGGTTAGTAATTTCGATTAATAGTAAAATCACTTTATCTTTATAGCACTTACATATTAATACGGCATGAATCATTGAGGAGGAAAACACAAAATTTCGTAATACAAAATATGATAAATAGATATTTGCGAACAAAAGCTCTGATTGCTTTAAAAAGTTATTATTAAACTTACTACTACGAGTTAATTCCCACTACGAGTTAATTCCTGAATCTCAGAACCGCGAACGCAAATAAATCAAGATATTCTCACAATAACTGATAGAGGGGAGAGAAGCTCATAAAAAAAAACTAGTATGTATTTATTCAGAGAGTTAAAGTTGAGAATCGCTCAGCTCATAATTGTCAACATATATTCATTTCATATAAAGTAACCTCAAAGAGAAATTTATTTGACATCACAAAAAAAATACTGCTGACTTTGCCCAATAATGCTTTACAGTACTTAATATCCCAACAATTTGTTCAGAATTACTTGTTGTACGCCGGCCACACCAAATCACATTACAAAACATGTTACATCATACAACTTCCGGTATCAAATTACAACCAATTTATAGGCTTAGGTTTTAAATTGCGTTTAAAAATGAGTGTACCATTGCGAAATAAATCAAGATCATATTTCAATAAGATCCTTTACGTGCTCGGTTGATCAGGTATTAATTGTGAACCGAACACATATCGGTTCAGCCACTGATTTTTCGAGCCATCGATACTTTCTGCATGCGAACCGTTTCTGATTTGTCTATAGAATGCCGGTTAAAAAAAAGAAAAAGGAAATAAGGAGGAATAATATTATCTTTTTAGGCACATAGGGGGAAACTATAAGCAGGTTGGGATGATAGGACACTAAATTTTTAATTTTTCTTCTCCTTTAAATTAGCCACTGTGGCTATCTAAGTGTAAATATACAATTTATGCGATGTGAAGACATATGAAAGGTTGAACTTGTTATCCGGAAATGATATTCATCAGATAAGGTTGTGGCTGCTCTTTAGAACATCACAAACCCGTGATGATCAACGCTTGCACCAATACGTATAAATACCCATCAGAAGATCGTTGTGTGGAGTGTTTTATTTAATTTTAAATCTTAATCTATCGGACTGCAACAAATTTCAACAAATTGCCAGATCGTATCATTACAGTGAAAATATCTGCGAGAAAACATAAAAGATACTCCCAAAAGTCATGAATGACAAGAAATCTGAAACGGCGTTTTACTCCGTAGGTTACACTGCATCAGCTGGTGATGATTCTGAAGTGGAGTCCAAGAAAAAAAACGTTTTCTCAGATCCGGCGGTTGCAGCTAGATGGAGAAAGGTGTACGAGGATTCGCATTATGAAAACTTGCAATGGTTCGATCCCGAGTTTGAATGGGATCCCAAAGAAGAGAAAAAGCTAGTCAGAAGATTGGATATGAAAGTCTTTATTTGGGTGTTCATCATGTTCTGCTCTTTGGATCTTGTCAGAAGGAATGTCACCCGTGCGGTTGCCGACAACTTTTTGAATGATTTGAATATGAATAACACTTCATATAACTTAGGACAAACAATTTATCTTCTTTCCTTTTTATGTGCCGAATTACCGTTAAATCTTATTTCCAAGAGGTATGGACCAGAGAGAATTATTCCAATTCAAATTCTTGTTTGGTCTATTGTTTGTATCTGCCAATGTGCTATGACTACAAAGAATCAATTTATCGGTCTTCGTGCATTATTAGGTTTTTGTCAAGGAGGATTTATACCGGATCAAATACTTTACCTTTCCTACTTTTATACGAGTACGGAACTTCCTTTGAGACTTTCAATTTTTTGGATTGCCATCCCATTGTTCCAAATTTTAGGTTCGTTGGCCGCATCCGGTATTTTAGAGATGAGAGGTCTTCATGGCTGGGCTGGATGGAGATATTTATTTTTAATTGAAGGATTTGTCTCATTGGGAGTTGCAATTCCAAGCTTTTATATCATGAGAACAGGACCTGGAAAAACACGGAACAGATTTACTAAAAGAAGAAACCCATGGTTCAACGAGCATGAAGTGAAAATCCTTGTCAACCGGCTTGTGAGGGATGATCCATCAAAGGGAGATATGAATAATCGCCAATCGATTACTTGGAAACATCTTAAAATTGTTTTGACCAGTCCAGATCTATACCCTTTATTTATCCAGGGAGTAATGGCATTTATCCCCATGCAACCGGTGTCACAATATATATCGCTTATTTTAAAAAGTATGGGCTTTTCAACTTTCCTTTCGAACGTGCTTGCAATTCCAGGGCAATTTTGGTTTTTGATAAACTTGCCATTTTTTGTCTACTTAAGCCATTTGGCTAAGGAGAAAAGCATTTGTGCTGGATTGGCAAACATTTTTGTATTCCCGTTTATTGTTGGAATTGTGGCATATCCGAACACAGGTAGCAATTGGGTAAAGTACGTGCTATTAAGTGGTATAGTTGCTGAACCTTATACTCATGCAATCTTGGCTGCATGGACCTCTCAAACTTCAAATGATGTTGGAATAAGGGCTGTTGGCACTGCAGTTTATAATATGTCCTACCAGGTCGGTAGTATTATAGCAGCAAACATATATACACAAGCAGATAAGCCATATTATAATAAGGGAAATAAGATTATTTTGGGAATTGTCTGTTTTAACATTGCTTTCGCATTTTTTACAAAATTCTATTATATTTTTAGGAACAAGCAGAAAGCAAAGAAATGGGATTCAATGTCAGACGAGCAAAAGTTGGATTATTGTCAAAACTCCAAGGACGTTGGATTTCAACGACTCGACTTTCGCTTTCCACACTGATGAATTTGCTCCTTTTTTGTCCATTTTCATTTTTCATTTTTTTTAACATTCGAAAATCTCGGGTCTTTTTATACTTTATATTTGCTTTATCGTGACTATTGATATGCCTGTTGTCATCTAATGTAATATTGTACACATTGACACTTCTGACAACATAATTTGAATGATTTAAAATTATAAATGAACTTGAAACGTATAGAACACATGAAATATGAAATACTTGGCAACAGTAAAATGGAATTACAAGATGCATGGCTTTATTAAGCTTTGGCTACATTACCTCTTGCTATTTGGTACGCTACACCTGTCAATAGTATAAATGCATTTTTATCATTATGTAGAAAGAAAAACATAATTATGATATATCAAAGAATCAAATGTCTAAAGGCTCTAATCCTAATTACATTAGAAAAAAAAAATCATTGATCACGCCAATTGTAATTGCAATTGTCTATGTCAATTTAAATCCCTGAAAAAAACGTTTGGGCTGCCTTCCATGAAAAATAATCAAGAAAATCCTTGCTACTCTTCTTCTCAATTTTGGTATTAAGGGGTAGCACCTGCTCAACAGATGTGACCGCACTTGATATAGAAATGACATTTCCGGAGGCATCGACTGCCTCTGCAATTATTGGATCCTCAACTATAGAGGGAACTTTGAAAGAAGTTTCAAATCCACTTCTTTCAATCTCACCTAAAATGGTTCTTTTTCCACTGTCGCCAACGCGGTAAAAATTCCATTTCTTAGTCTCAGTGTCACCATTCCACGAAACGTACATTATCGTTTCATTATCAATAGTGGTTTCACTAAAAAGTGCAACATCTTCCGTTGGGAACCCATGCCATTGATATTTAAAAGCTCTGTAGTTTTCAACATTATCACCCAAACTTCCTGAATCAAAAAATGCATGAAAAATAGGCTCTCCGTCATGAGTGTATTCGGTAACAGCACCTTCAGAACCCCAGTTAACGAGAACATTACCATTTTCAAGAACCTGAGTGGAGCCCTGAGATTTGGATAACAAATCATAAGGAGGCTCGTAGTTTTGCAATAATTTCGCAGTCCAGTTCTTTGTGTCAACTTCAACAATCTTACCGCTAGAATGATCATTAATTTTAAGAACTCTTCCGTCCTTATCTTCGGAGCCATGAGCTGAATTGTCATAGAAGGAAATGATCTGTTTGTTACCATCAGGTGATGTTGCAAGGAACCGTGCGTGATGTTGAAAACCAAATTTAAACTCTTCGTTCTCGGTGAAATTGGTTGAGGTCTTTCCAGGAATTCCACCCAATTTCCATAAAATTTCACCAGTTTTGCCATCAATCTTATAAAGTGATGCCATATCCCTTGCTGATAGAAGATAATTGCCTTCTTCATCCTTATCAACTGAGTTAATATGGAAGTAATCCCAAGCATCGCTGGAGTTGTAACCGGAACCAGCCTGATCTGGCGTTAACGGAACAACGGAATCCTTTGGCGACGCGTGATCCAATGATGACCATTCAAACAAAACTTTGCCCGTATCAAGATCAATTTCTTGGAATATAGCGTCAACAATCCATTGCTGATCTTTTGAACCACCATAGGATGTTAAGTCTGTTGGAACAGGCTGATATATTTGAATCAATCCAGTTTTTTGATCAATAATATTAAATTCATGTTTGTCTGAGATCTTATGTTTACCAGCTCTTAATTCCTTGACAGTCTCATATTTATCATTCAGGATGGTGATGTGACCATGACCATGACCATAAAATGGGTTATGCGATCCTTCAAAAGAAAAAAGAACATTCTCACCATTAATTTTACCTGCCTGGAAATTAGTGGCCCAGATCGAGAAGAGACTGAAGCCGGACCAAACAAGTTCTCCATCTTGTGTAAATATGTAGGGAGCAGCTTGTCTTGGACCATGATTTCTGTTGTCTGCATAACCTGAAAACGGTGCACAAAAAATATAACCTGGGGCTGCTTCTGAGGTAGCAGGAATTGTAATGTTCAATTTAGGAGGAGCTAAATCTGGTCTTGATCTAAACTGCCAATCGGCAGAAACTCCAAGAATGTGTAGAAAAAGCAGTAAAAAATAAGATTGATAAATCATCGTTTGACGTTGCAAATTGTATACTAATTGATGGAGCTAATAATGATAACTATCAAAAGTTCAAGTTAGTCTGGAACAAGCCTTATATAGATTAACGAATACGGCATTTACATTACTTGAACTCATTTAAATTAGTTATGGAAGCAACCGTTTTGGTAAATGTGGCAACTAGTACAGCTCAATTCACTCTATTCCCCTATCGATTGAAACCTTGTTCGGTTCGGTTGATTATGTTTTCGGTTGAAAATTACCTTGCATATATGAAATTATGTTGCGGGTTTGTATTATGGCACACATTTTCCACTTCGATTCAACATCGAATATTCTCTTTATCCTTATCATTGTGAACATTCAGCATCTTTAAGAATGATACATTTCACCAAAGTTGATCAAAAATTCCGCCATACTTTCTGGAAGAGTTATGAACCATACTTTCCGATATCTTAGGATTACAGGCGTATACGAAGATAAGACATGTAAATTTCTTTAAATATTTATTCTAAGTTATTCTAATCCATTGATTTCATTTTTCTGATTGGGCCATTCACTTTAAAGATTACCTTGATAACACAAAGGATAAGACACAAACCACAACAGAAGCACGAAAATTCCAATGCCTTCCGAATACTGGAAGCGTAAGCAAAGTTAATAATTTCACTGACAATTGGGTCCAAAAATCCAATTTTAGAGATATCTTGGGATACGGATTTAAGAACAGACATTATTTTTTCTTCATCCATTCCTGGTATCTCTTTTAGTTTACGGACCGCATAGATCTTAAGATAATGCTTAACAATAGATGCAGAACAGGCGACACCCCAAACACTACCTATGCTTCTGAACAAGTACGCCGTAGATGTTGCTATGGCTTGCTTTTCTTTGTCAAAAAAGTAAATGAAACAAAACAAAGAGCTTGGAAATATCATTCCCTGACCGATATTTGCTGGAATAAGATACAACGCCAACAACCATGGATTTAAATTTTTATGTATGAGTAAGGAAAGGTAGTTTCCAATAAACATACATATGCAACCAAAACAAACTAAGGCGAATAATGTATCCGGGCTTTTATTCATGAAATATCCGGTTATCAATCCACCAATCGGAGTGAAAATTGATGGAAAGGCCAAACGTAGTCCTGCCATAGAAATACTATCTCCAAGAACAATTTGAAATAAAACAGGAAGTAAAAAGAGATAGGCATAGCTTGCAAAACCAACAAGTACCCCAATGGATAAAATAATCATACTGAAAGAATTTTGCAGAAGTTCAGGTGGCAAAATTGGGAGTGCGTTGGTGGCTATTTCCGTAGATATAAACAAAATAAGCATGAACACACTTATTAGAATAAGAAGCAATGCAGTGTTATCAAACCATCCAATTTCATTTCCACCAATGGTTAAGTATAGCAACTGTAATGAAAGTGATATCACTAAGGTGATAGATCCCTTAAGATCTATCTTTGATAGGGTCATACTGCTTTCAATGTAATTTTCAGGATCAATGACATAATAATACCCAATTACAATTGATAATGCTCCAATAGGTATTTGCACTAAAAAGCACCATCTCCATCCAAATACAGCTGTAATTAGCCCTCCTGTACATGCACCACAAATCCCACCAAAACCAAGAAGTAAATTCTGAAAGGCTTGCCAGTTTCCTCTTTTTTCCGGAGCAATAATATCAGAATTAATTATCGTGGCCAATGTTACTAAGCCACCACCACCTATTCCAGAAATTGCGCGCATTATATCTAATGTATAGATATGTGTTGCTAATCCACAACCAAGACAGCCTAAAATAAAGAGAAATGTAGCCGAAATCAAGCAAATGCGCCTTCCCAAGACATCCGAGAACGAACCGTATAAGGGTTGAAAAGCCGTACTTGTAATCAAATAAGAAGTAGTTATCCAAGAGGCAGTACTGACTGCATTAAACTCATCTCCTATCGTTGTGTAGATAGAAGCAGTAACTGTACTATCAAATCCAGTTAAAAAGACATTTGCAAAGAGGGAAAGTTCGATGCAAATAAAAGACAACTTTCCAACAGTCGTTTGTTTCCCCAAAGAGCCGCTAGTCAAAGGTACGTCTAAGGATTCAATAATTCCATTCATGGCGCCATAATCATAATTCAATGTTTCTGTGTCTGCCATTGAATCAAACTCAGATACATTTTCACTGCTTACATTACTATTATGGGTTTCCTCCAAGACCTCTTCAGAAAGATGACTGGATTTTCCAATGCACTTTTCATTCCTTTCTTCAGTTGGAAAAACTTTATCTGGCAATATGGAATACAACATACCTTTTATCGGTACAAACAAATATAAGCCATTGGCAATGAAAACTGGTATGGCATGTTCTGTATTTCAACCACAACTTTGATCATGATCCCGTGGAGAAAAACATTTTTAATATACAAGAATCTAATACTTAGGGTCAAATCTTTAAACATAATACAGGAAAAAATTCCCATAATTATGTTCGGTTTATTATTTTATCTTTAGTTAACAAAGAACTTTCAACATATATACTTTCTAGACAACTATGCGTGTATACACCGCTGTACCGAGGTGTGTCAAACCGAACCGAACTCAGGAAAAATTTACAGAAATGGCAAGAATGATTTTAATTATGAACATGAGGATTATCTAATTTTATAAAATTCGCGATGAAATGGGAACAACTTATTTCATTTTTATTAGTAGATACAATGCCACCATGGAAACAAAGGGATGGAAATGTGATTCTATGTACATTTTTTATTCAAGTGTGGCAATTTCAATAGAAATGAAGGTCAAAATGCTAGTAAATATGCCGCAATAGATTAAAGATGCCACAAAAGACTTTAATTTCTCACTTTGGATGACGCAAGAAATTCCAAATTGTGGTTTCGATACTCTTAGGAATGAAAAGAACTGAAAAATTGAAATTACCTAGTTTAAGAATATGATATGAATCAGATAAACTTACAATTCTATAACGATTAACAAAAAAACAGGTTTACAATTTTAGTTCAGAAGTTCTGTCCACCGTTTAAAACTTTTTTGAAGATTCTGAATTCAAACTAATGCCAAAACTCTGATATTGATCGAAGTTAAAGGCCAAATACGTAATCCATAATTTAACATCATTACTCTTCACCAACTACACAATTCAGCTTGACTAAGACATACACTGGGGGAAAATTAAATTGAAAACATGTTGTATCTTAGTTTTGCAAAGTAGCACAAATTCAAATAGTTTCCTCAAAGCATCCCTTCCCGGTAAATCAATTAAGAATACAAAAAAAAGTAAGGAAAACACTATTTAGACCTAGGTAGAATTATTAAATTAGTTCCACTGATAATTGAATTCATCATCTGCATGTATAGTGTCATACCAAGCCGGAAATATAGAACCAATATCAAAGTAATCTGAGGCAAATTGTTTCTCGGCATTCGACTGTAATACTTTCTTACCTGTTTCAACAACTGCTGCTTGTTGCTCGTTCTGTTTAAGATCTTCAGGCGTCTGCTGAGCAGGATTTTCAGGAGATTTTGCCAATCTATCATTTTCATCTTGAATAATAGGGGAGCCATAGTCTAGCAATATGCTATGAATTGGCGAACCTTGCGACGTTTCCTCAAAAGAAGCCATCCGAGCAAATGCCTTTCTCATTTGATTTATATATACCACCCAACAGTTTGCTAACGTCCAAACATCACCCCAGTGTCTTAGGAGCCGCGCATTTTGAAGTGATATTTCTTTAAAGTCGTTTCTGGAAAATCCATGGGATTTAATATAATATTCAAAAATATCAGATGAAAACGAGGCTAGATATAAGGATGTTCCACCGGAAGTAAATATTTGAAATCCAGTGAACGGTGCGACAACCATTAAATTTAATGAAGAAAGAGTGCTGATCAGCATTGAACACATTTTAATGGAAGAAATCAAATCATCAATACATTTAAACCACCAGCTTTTCTGCGGCTTCTTTGGACATAGATATAAATATTCTCTGTTTAAAAAAGTGCGACAAAGAAATAATAAACTATGAAGATATCCAAAGGAGCCAGCAGTATTATCTGCAATATGTGCATCGAGATTAATGGAGTTGTACTGCAGATTACTGGGCAAGAAGTCATGGATTGTATCTAATTGAGAGGAGAACTTAGAATATACAGAATTTGGCAACCATGGATCGAGGGTATCATTCCTTGCCCCTCCTTCTCCAGACCATTTTGCAATCTGAGCCCATAACTCAAAAGCAAAAATAATAAATGTAGTAGAAGTAGCCTTTTCAAGTTCACAATCATGTACCTCTGAATTCAAATGATCTCGTAATTGATTAAAAGTCATGCATTCAACTGAACTTCCAAAAGCGAAATCTCGATCGGAACATGGAAGAGATATTTTAATATCCTCTACCCTTATTGCTGAGGATCTATTTCGACCACTGGAGATGCATCTATCCATCATATAAACAGACCATAAAGTTCGTCTTTTAACTTCTTGTAATATAAATGATTGTTTAGGATCTTCATTATTATCCTTTCTTTCGGTATAACAGAGCGATTTTCGTTCACCCAAGCCTAACAATAATGACATTCTAGCTGCTATTCCTATATAGGAGAAGCTTCTGGCAACATTTTTTTCTCCCCATTCATGGCTACTAAGCATAGTCAATGCTTGAATTCTTTGCACTGTTGGCCGATCAAATACATTCTGTAGCAGCATCCTAGCATGCCACCCAAAATACTTAGAAGCAGAATGGGGGCTGTATTCTTTAGCATCATTGTCACAAGATCCATTTGTATTTAGAGTGGGCTTATACAGATGGGGATTATCATCCTCATTAAAAGAGCCATAACGACGAACCAAAGTCGGATGTAACCTGGCACAAAGAGCAAGAATTCCAAGAAGAACAATCGGGTCAGGCCAGCGTATTATAGAGCCTTCTTTACTTTGGAGACCATTATAATAGTCCGTAAGGTACGTAGAAGGATTGAATTCTTTGGATCTTAGAAAAGAATAAAAAGAAGGCTTGTGAATAAAAGGAAAAATACCTTGATATTGGTTCTTAAAAAAGATATCCGCGATCTCTAACCACAGTGATTTATCTGGCATCACAACAGGGGTAATATTGGTCGAAAAAGCATAGGGATATCCAGGTGGTGATGCATTTAACAATGTTTTTTCAGTATTTTTCTTCACTTTCTTCTTGCTCTTACTGGTTTTCTGAAGCTGCCGACCCGTGAACAAATACTTACATTCCAATTTTGATTTTTTGCATCTGTCACATGGGGTGCCGTCACCTTTATTAAAGCATCTAATTTTAGATTTCCTGCAATTAAAGCAGGCAACCGAAGTTCTGGTAGGAGGATACTTACCCATCTTTGGTATATTAAGATTTTGTATCATTCATAAAACCTATGGAATGAAAACCGGTATCAAACCGCGAATGGCTGATACCATTTGATTTATGTAAATCGGAACCGGATTTCATAATTAACCGAGGCAGACCAAATTTTCCATATCTGTCCACATCTTACCACCGTTCGCCACAAAATTTATATGTGGAAGATAAGATAAAAAACACTAAGAAGAAAGAAGAATTTTCACATTCTCTAATGCACGTGACCAAAAATTTTTTAGGACCCGTCCTCAGATTTCATTGTCCCCATCCACATACTCCACAATTTCTGATTTTAAAGATTACAGATTCGACCGATAAAAATAAATTTTTTTCGGTTCAAATTAGCTCCGATTTTGGATAAACGAAGTCGTTTTAGTCTATCTTATTTCGATCGATAAAAGAAAAAATCCGATAGATTGCTGTTGTAAATATGGCAAAAAAGAAATAGCAAATTATTTCTGATGCAATTTTGCGGATTGAACAAAGAAGGATTAAAAGATAAGTAGAAAACGAAACGGGGCAGCTTTGCTTTTCTTGAATACGACTATCGACAAATCTATTACGTACCATTCCCCACGAATATTCTAAAATTTGAAAGAGACTGTGTAATGTTTGAGAGTATTGGCTATAAGTGTGACGCGGATTACTTTATAAAGTTTCTCCTTAACTAGTACATTGCATGCTTATAAGATCAAATAAAGGGAAAGATAAAATTAAGAGAGATGAGAGAAAGGACGAAGAACTAAAATAAAATGAGGAAATGCCTCCTGCTTAGATGTCTTTAATCCTTATGAATGAGGCTTTCCTGGCATAAAGCAAGGAAAGATGGTTCTTTATAGACGTGACTATCATCAAATCTACTACCAGCTGACTTCAATAATCCTATATTTTCAGACATATTCTTATATATTCCCATGTTTTGATTTATTATCTACATACTGCATGCTGGGTAAAGATCAATTTATTTATTGAATGTGTCGTTGAACCTCGAAAACTATTCTCAAATAGTTCATCTCTTTTATGATTGGAAGAAGAAAGACTCAATGCAAAAAAGAACAAGAAGATATCTATTTCTAAAAATTTATAAACATTACTTGTTGAATGATTCCGGACATACAAAAGAAATTGGTAAATATATCAATATCTATCCTATAACAAAAAAAAAATATTCGCTTTTGTTGTAAAAAGTCTGACCGCCAGCACAAGAGAACAAAAGATGGTTTCCGAATATCAACATCTGATCTTCGCAAGGTCGTTGCACCCCTGCAAATGTAATAGATGCGTCGACAGTCGCGTCTACATAGAGCTGCCCGCCTCGTTTATACTCAAGGAAACCTCGCTCATAAGGATTAAAGGCATTTAAGCATGTGCATTTTCCCTTTATTATCCTGTTCATTTTACCTTCCTACTTAGTTCTTTTACTTTTCTACGTTTTCTTTCTTTAACCTTAAAAATACTCAATACTAGTTAGAACAAAGACTTCATAAAGTAATCGGCGTCACACTTAAACCAATTAACTATTGCAATAAAATGAATGCCGAGGATTACTTCGCTGATTAACAGAGGAAAAAATTGAGGAATAATTGTTCCTAAACTTTTAACGCAATGACATTGCATTTAACAAATTACACTCCTAAATTTACGCATCAGCCGTTTAAAATGTAATGCATAAGTAGTATAGAAGAAAGATAGTTTAGATTGATGAGGAAGCGTTCTACTTACGGCGTATAGATGAACGTGCTGCAGAGAAAAATAAATTGGGCGACGCGTCGATGAATTCTTATATAGGAAAAAAATCGTCTGCGAACACAGGAAAACATCTCCTTTTTCAACGATTTTCAGAATTTATCGATAATGACGCAATGCATTGGGGATCTCTTGCAATTGAAAAAAAAAAGAAACCATGGTGATTTATAAAAGATGGCAAATATATTACGTAGATATTACAGCCCCGTGACGCTTCTCGTTTAGACCGGCCTTTGTAACAAACCCCATACCATTTCTTTCGTTCTGTGTCACTCGGATTGTTTTCTGCCTTCATAAATTAACATACCGAAATTCACAGTATGGTCTTTCATATTATTTTTACCGTAATTATCCAGTATCTGCGAGTGTCAAAAACCTTGAAAATTTAGGTAGGTGCTATTTGAAAAGGAACAATACGAAATCAATTGACTGCAATATATGCTTGGAATTTAACACATGCTATTCGCCAAAGTAGGGATCTCTTTTTTTTTAAGTTCGACAACGTTGCAATGTAACTTAAACATACAGATGAATGTTAAATTCAACCACTAGTGGGCTTTAAAAATGCCACCACTTTTTTCTGGTTTCTTTATTATGACCTGCAGACATCTTGAACGCATCCTTTTTTTTTTTTATTCAATATCTATAGATCTTGACCGTTCATATATTCTTTGTATTGTACAGGCAGTTGTTACTTATAATGAAGTTATATTATCGGCTTTCATTACGTACAATGTGCGAACAAATAATATTCCATAGGCATTTTTAGGATGCCAGTGTGAAATCTATTTTTAACTATTTCGCTGGTACTATTTGTTTCCAGCCGATCATGAAAAATAAAAATCACTTGCCTTCACCTGTGATGTCATAATTTAAAACATGGCTAAAACCTATCTATCACTTGACACACACTTGCTCAGCTTTGTTCCGAAGATTAATTTTTATTATACCTAATATGCTCTGCCTCTTCTCTTCCATCTTATCGTTTGCTCAATATAAGCCCCCACCAGGACATGAACGCGAACCCTTGAAATGTTTTGATTGGCCTTTGCATATTCATTACTTCTATTGCTATAGAAATATATTTTTTTTTTGCTTCGCCTCGTGTCCACTAGCACAATAGGTGATACGAATTCTTTCGGCATCAACTTTTTTTCATATCAAAAATTGGCTCGGTTTGTCCTGTTTTGAATAATACAATGTGTGTGTGTACCTTGCTCTGCTCTATTGTAAAATCATAGAATATCTATAGAAATACGACATGCACTCACTATGGGGGCTTTCGCCGGCTCTTTTTCATATTTTTATCTCATTTTTTTCTTGCTTTCATGATCATCGTCATCATAATCAGAGTCTTACCTCCGAAAATTCCCTTGCTGTTTTATTAACATGAACTATTTCACAATATGTCACCACATATACATAATATGATGCTATTTACCAGCTGTATATAAATACATGCATATATTACCGTAGGCCGCCGTTTCCGTGCGGCAGGGCCAAATTATTCAGTTATCTCTCTTTCTTATTGTTTTTATTATTCCCTAAAATTTCCTATTAATATATCCGCTTCGACATCCCATAATTTTTCTTAATATCTCTTGTCGCATATCTCCCCTGATCTTAAAACATCGTTTTCTCTCGAGATATATATTTTTTCCTTTGGAGTAGGATCCGCCTTTACACATTTCTCACATTTACAATTAGCTTTCCAACTGTACTAACGGTTTCCTCTAATATAGGATTTCTGAGATACGGTGGCTCAATAATCGCTAATTACTTCCTCCAGCCACACTTCTCTTTTGGGCACCCGTTGAAATGGCTCTATTTGGCTTTCTCAAGAAGCGGGCTTCCCACACATCGTACAGTTCGAAAGGACAAAACAACAAGAAGGAATTCACCAATTCAGGTAATGGAAAGACTTTTAAAACCAGACCAGAATCCAATAGCCCGGACACTTCGGTAAAGAGGAAAAGCCTCCTTCACATTTTAACGGATCCAATCGCAAACCGGACATCTACCACATCATCTTCTACAGAGGGCAATTTTCCAAATGTAGAAGCCACTAGGGCTCCTCCAGTTTTGAGCGATTCTTATGGAAGGCCGAGAAACTTTTCGATGTCATCGAGAACATCCGAATCTGAGCAAAAAGGAGCAAAAGCTCTGAGTAATGTTCTTCACAGTCGGTCGGCTAGTACAATTTCCTCCAACCGTGTCCCTTTCATGAACTCAGGTGACGAGGCAGATACAGGGATGGTCCCAGTTCCGCAATCATTGGTTCCTGCTGTAACAATAATTCATGCCCAACAGGCCAGATGCTATTTCGAAGCTACTGTTGATGTCCCAGTAAATGATCATGAATCACCAAACAAACCACTTTCAGCGATAGCCTGGAGGCCAGCATTTATAAGGTTGATTGGAACAGATTTGGCCATAATGGAAAGAAAGTCCAATACGAAAAGAAAAGAAACTACCGCTAGTGATACCTCGTACGATCGAAAGCAAAAGCCGTCTTCCCTTCTCATCAACATATCGGACGCCGAACTTGAATTTATTAAAAGTGGGGCGACCTATGACTTAAAATTGAATATCACTAACGAAAAATGCTACTATATTCGCTGTGAGAATGAGCAAGATATGAACTATCTCATAGCAGGATTGTTTCTTTCTCAATTTGAGTACAAACAATTGCAAGAGAGCTTTACGGGAGCATTGCTTTCCTCTACTGCTGTTCACTTTTCTGATGTCAGAACACTATTGGACCCAAAAAACTTGCATGCACATAGTGAGTGGTGTATTCTGAGATTCCCATTTATAAATGATAAATGGATAAGGTGCTATGTTATTGTGAGACCGCAAAGTAGAACCATCAAGAAAAAACACAAATGTGGAAAAATCGAGGTTTACACATCGAGCACCATTTCCAAAAAGAATTTGTTGGCTATAATGACTAACGGACACTCCGCCTACTCTTTATATCCAGAAAATCCCAAATATATCGATAGCAATGCACTGATCCGAACTTGGGCCGACTGCTACATCAATAGGCAACTAATTCAAAAGATAATTCAGGAAGATGATGACAGTTCAATTAACGAAAACGGCTCAACCTTCGGATATACAAACACAAAGCACCTGAAGATAATTCACAGGCGTACCAGAACATCTTCTTTCAGTTCCCTGAGACCATCAGCAAGGAGACTTTCAAGGGCCAGAAGGTCTAATACACACAGGAGAGCAGACTCGACTGTTTCTGTGATGTCATCCCATTCTGAGGCAGGTTATGCTCAGGCACCTGAGAGGATGAAGAAATTGGATTTAGTTCAGACAAAACTTTGCTACATGATTCCGGAAACACACGGAGCCGTCCAACCATCCGAGACAATGCTTCGGCTTCTTATTCCTATCATGAATACATTTCACTTGTACGGCCGTCCTGAAAAATTCCGTTCTAGCAGAGATGATAAGCATTCTCTTTTATTTGGCTTCCCGCAGTTACCTCACACTCAGTATATGGATATGCAGACAGCTTTTGACCTTGTGTCGCTAAATATGACCAACGCAAATCAGCAGCATTGGACTTCTTACGAATGGATCGAGGTCTTTAAAGAGTTGGTCCACCTTAAAATGTCCAAAGGTTGGGACGGAACGGGATCTATTGTTGACGTGTATAGAGATGGTTTACTTTATCGTAAGGAAAATCATTCTAGCTCGTCAACGGTATACACGGATTACGATCCTGAGGAGGATTTTGCCAGTAATAGCAATAATAGTGCTACTGGAAATAGTTCCAATAATAGGAACTCTAGCACTACTGAATCGACTACACCTTTTAGTGTGGAGGAATCTATAAAAGGCAAAGACATTCCTATTGAGACGTCAATTCCGGAACCAATTCCCAGAAGCAATGAGACCGCTGTTCATTAAGGAAGTTTGAAGTTTTGCACTAGTGAATTTCTACGGATTGCTTATTTTGCTTTGCTTTGCATTTTTCATTTATATAGAGTGTTATATCGTCATCTATAATATCATTTCTCATCGTGAAAAGGACATTGTATCCGTTGTAAAGACAATGTCTGAAGGTAAAATGATTCTTGCTCAGTATGATGTAATTTAATTTGATCATTTGCTTCTGAGAGTTATGTTATTGAATATTGTCTTGGCTGCAATCGAGTGCATTTTTCCAAATTATATATATATATTTTTTTTGCCGATATGAAAATCCGCTTGATCCGATATTCAAATAATTTCAACCAAGCAATCATGAAAAGGGGTTCCAAGCAAGTAATACTTAGATTCCGGTTATAATCATAGTGAATATAGAACAGTCGAAAAATGGGGGATGCAAAATTATACACAAGGGTAAAGGCCTCGGATATACTGACAGAACTTAAGAATTATGAGAAGAAACCAAGATCGGGTGTCTATCAGAAAACAATACTGAAGAAGATCATTGTGAATTTATCCATTGGAGATAACGAAGTTATTATATTGGCTAGTGATGTTGTTAGAATTCTTTTTAATATGGGCTATGAGGATTTAGAAGTGAAGAACATGTGCTATCTTTATTTAATAACTTATTGGAAACATTGCCCAAAGGAAGCTATATCTGCTCTCCGATTCATGGTGGAAGATTATAAAAGAAATAGTGACACATCTGTTATTGATGCTTGTGCCGCACTTAAAACCATTGCCTCAATTCAATTGAAAGCGTACATAGATGCGTTAACTCCACTTCTTGAAGACGCATTTAATGACAGCAATGCATCAATTAGGCGTACTGCTGCTTATTGTGTTGCCATGATATTCAGAAGTAACGAGGTTGAAAATCCAGGATCAAGTCCTAAGCTTCTACAGATGTTGAATGACGCACTTGTTGATGATGATCTGGATGTGGTGGCAGCAGCCTTGAATTCACTGGGTGATATTACATTAAATACGGACAAACTAAAATTATCTACAGATAAAGAACACGCCTTGAAACTGACAGAGGGCATGGCATCCTGTCAAGAATGGTGTCAAGTTTCAATTTTAAATGCTCTTCTTACGTTTGTGCCACAGGACCATAAAATAGCAGCGGATTTGATCGATCTTATACTTCCGTACTTACAGTCAGACAATTCATCAATCGCTTTAAATGCACTTAAAGTAATAGTTTACTTTTCATACTACATTAACAATGTTTTGGATGTTTTTCCATCATTGCCACAGTCAATTTCGGCGGCGATCTCTAATTTAATGCTTAGACCGCCTGAGGTTCAATTTTTGGCCATGAGAAACGTCATTTTACTTTTACTGGATAAACCTGCTTTGCTAGACTTGGATATCAGGATGTTCTTTTGTCAGTATGATGATCTTTTATATATCAAGGACACGAAATTGGAGATTATTTTTCTCCTTGCCAACGAGGGAAATATGGATCTTGTATTAGCAGAGCTTCAAGAATATGCCATGGAGATCGACATTCAAATGGTGAGAAAATCAATTAGAGCTATAGGCAATTTAGCAGTCAAGATAGAGCCCACAAGCGAAAAATGCGTCTCTGTGCTTGCAGATTTATTATCAGAATCAATTCCATATGTGATAGAAGAAATAGCGATTATCACCAGAGATATTCTTCGAAAATACCCCGGAACATTTGATTACCTCATTGATATGTTGGTGGACAGGGTCAGTCTTATTAAAGAGTCCGATGCCAAGACTTCGATAATATGGATATTGGGCGAATACAGCTCATCTATATCTAAATCTGTTACGCTCCTAAAACAATTTTCAGAAACTTTTGTGGAAGAATCAACGGAAACTCAGTTGACGCTTTTGACCGCTATTATGAAAGCTCATACATGCCAACCATACAATAAAGAATTGCATGCACTTGTTGAGGATATTCTTGAAGTTACAATCGTGGATATCGACAACCCAGATTTACGTGAAAGAGGGTTGTTTTACTGGAGACTTCTTTCCTCGGGACTTCCGAATATTATTGATATAATAAAACCACGTCTACCCACACTAAAGAATGATCAGGCTGCACTTCCGGACCATGTAAGGGAGGAGCTAGACTTGTGTATGGGAAGTATTGCATCCATATACTTAAGGCCGGTAAAGCAGGTTTTTAGACATTGCAAACCGAGAACACTTTCGGATTCACCTGCATTAGTTCGCCAAGATTTATCAAATTCCAGATTAAGCAATCCTTTATACAATGACAGACGATCAACATTATATAGATCCCGATCCTCTACGTTGTCATCAAATTCGGGCTCATTCAGGAGCAGAATGGCGTTTACTTCTCAGCGTGTGAATGATTTAACAAGAAACGAAAATAATGAACCATCACCAGCCGAAAACAACTCAGAAAGCCATGGACTTTCTGGTATTATGAGGAAACTGTCTTTAAAGAAATAATCAACTATTTTCCTTTCGGAATACATATACATATATATTTACGTAAAATGTTATGTGAACTCTGCCAGAACTTTAGCAAGTAACTAACTACTTCTCCAAAACAATGTCCCTTTCTTCCGTTTTAATAAATATATTATCATCACCTTCTTGCTTCACGATAATCTCCCCATCCGGTTCTTTCTTAAACGTATTCAATTCATCGTCCGGTTTCCGATTATTCCGTCCAAGATAAACGACCTCTTCCAATTTGGGAAGTGGCTTCAATCTATTTGTGGCTTTTTTCTCATCAATGATTTCTAAGTCATCGGACAAAACAACCATTCCAAACTCATTTGCTGGTCTAATTGTCTCAATGGTTATTTCAGGCATATTTGGTTCTGGCCCATTAGGGAGTGAATCCAAGTCGATAGGCCTCCCTATAATTACCGCTAAAATAATTATTGCAGCATATTTTGATAAAACCAAAGAATTCTCTTTACAATTTGCAGCAGCGCAACACTTTGGACATCCCCATTCACAATCGCATTCTAAAAGAGTCTTCAATGCTTGCTCTAGTATTATGTCAATGTTATCAAATGCCTTGGTACTTAAACCAGAACCAAACTGCCCTCCCTTACTATCAAATATGATTAATCTGGCCGGTCTTTTACGCTTATTCTCTCTATGTCCAAACTCCTTTTCGGGAGCTTTACACTCAGTTCGAATTTCATCAAGTCCCGACAAAATAAAGAGTGGAAGCATATTAATTACCGCATGTTGGGCAGCATGAATTCCAGCAGGAGCACTTAAGCCCTTCAGTCGGATGTAATCAAGGGCCTTTTTCGGAATATCTATCCAAAGCCCTTTCGATTTATATTTGACCGGAGGATTATGAACCTCAACAGCATCCAAAATTTGGTTCCTTCTGTCCATCTTAAAGTACCCAAAGACGATCATCGTCGTCTGAACCGTTCCAAAGTAAATCGGAACATCATTGGAGTTGAGGGATCTGATTTTATCAATTACCAACGGATCCACATCCGTGTAATCTCTTTGTGAAGTAGTCCAATCTACATTAACACGTTCAACTTTTGCATATCTTTCCTCAGGATTAAATTCTCTTATGATATACGGTAAACCCTGATGTATAATGATTCCTCCATCATAAAGGGTGTAAGTCGTCCTTGAAGCCTCCACTTCTTCAATAATGACATTCCGGCCATTGGTCATGTCAACAACAGCAAAGCTATCCTCTTCAATAGCTCTGATAGAAACTTTGGCAGAAGGCCAAGGCAGATATCGTGAATTCGGATGATAACAGTTATCTGAGGGGTCCAAGACAAGTCTACGCTTGACGACATTTTCCAATTTCTTATAATCGCAGAAAAATGGTTCTTCAAGCTTAAGATCTTTGGCAAGAGGTGTCTCAAATGCAGCACACTGCAAATGTCCTTCCAAAACAAGAACATTTTCAAAGTCTAGCGCCAAATCAGGATAATCGGCTTTTATCAACTCTTTTGGATGAGCCATATAATGTTGACTAACCGGATCATCAGCTGCCACAAACAAAGTAAGTGAATCCTTATTTCTTCTACCAGCTCGACCACTTTGCTGATGAAAGTTTGCAATGGAGATCGGGAAGCCGCACATTACAACCGCATCAAGAGAGCCAATATCAATACCAAGCTCTAAAGCATTTGTTGAAATGATAGCCTTAAGATTACCATGAAACATTTGCCTCTCGATTTTATGCCTATCAGAAGCCGAGTAACCCCCTCGATAACTCATTATTTGGCCCAATATTCCAGTCTTATCCTGCGCTTTCAACATACGACGTATTTCCTTCATTACAAGCTCCACTGTTTTCCGCACAACACAAAAGACGATGGTCCTGACATTATTTTTTATCAGCTCAATCACAATCCTCGCAGACTCAGAAATAAAATTGATCCGGCCAGATATCGGATCTCTTGCATCAATTAATGGAGGATTCCATGCTATAAGATGCTTACCTCCAGATGGAGAACCATCTTTTTTCACATGCACGATGTCTTCACATGGTATCCCAAAAATATCGTGCATATGTGTTACAGGATCCTTCAACGTTGCAGAGCAAGAAATAAAATGAAGTTTATCATTTCCGTGTAAAGCACAAATTCTCCGAAGCCTGCGCATTATAAGGGCAACATGAGATCCAAAAAGACCTTTGTACATATGTAATTCATCGATCATAACGTATCTAAGATTACGCAAAAATCTCTGCCAGTATTGATGCCCTGGTAAAATGCTTGTATGCACCATATCTGGATTAGTGAAAATAATTGATGCGTTTTGACGGATATACTTGCGGTCTTCCTTTGCAGTATCACCATCATATGTTTCAACCACAAGATTAGTCATACCAGGCATCATTTTCAACAGATCCTTTAAAGATCTTTTTTGATCTTGGGCTAAGGCCTTGGTTGGAAAAATGTACATTGCTGTAACGTATCTGTCCTTTTCAATGGCATCAAGAACAGGAACTTGGTAAATTAATGACTTACCTGAGGATGTGGATGTAGAAACAATAACATTCTTTCCTTGGTGTATCATATTCATTGCGTCCGCTTGATGCGTGTAAAATTTTGTGATCTTATCTGAACTTTCCAACGCTTCCTTTAACTTAGGACTGAGTTCAAAATCAAGGTCTCGATATTCTGCTGAGCGAGGGGTTAAAAAGAATTCACCATTTGACGGTATCTGATCCCTATAGAAAGTTGCATGCTTCAATCTTTGAATCACACAACCCATAGTTGGCCTTCCAGCACCACTTTCCTCGTTTCTCTGAGCATTTATTGTGCTTTTTTCCATTTCCTGCATGGGATCGATGAAGTCAATCTTATGGGGAATGTATTTTTGTGCATCATTTGTCAATTTGGCCCATGGATCCGAAATGCCATTTTCTGTACAGCTTGCTAGGAAAGATGATATGGCCCCGTTAAACTTCTGGGTTCTCTTTAATATTAACTTTTTCACAGAAGAAGGCGAATATTGCGGTACTCTGATTTCAGTTTTGAAGGCGGTATTAGTTTTCGATTTTTTGAGATCGCCATCTATAAATTCAAATATTAAAAGTTGCTTAAACGGCTTGACGTTTCCAAACTCATCCTTAAGTTCAAAAATGTCATTATCCTTCTGCTCAAAGCCATTTTTCCACGAGAAATGCTTATCTTCGAGCACAAATTGATTCTCGTCAAAGTAGTCGTAAACAACATCATCTGGTATCAATGCCTTTATTCGGGCAAGGTCTAATATCTGCAACTTTCTCTTAATTGCTTTCTCGGGGGCCACTTTAAGAAGCTCAAATGTAGTTATCACATGCTTTCTCGACGATAAAAACGTAAAATACGAACATAATCTAAAATGTATGGTTTTCAACTCTTGGAACTTGTCTGATGAATCATCACTCTTCTGCCTTTTCTGATTTTCCTGTTGGCCGCTATCAGAGGGCACCAACCTTTTACTCATACCAAATATTACCCTATTGCTATGAATAACATCGAATCGAAATGTCGCGAAGAACTCAACCCACAGTGTATGCTTTTGAAACTGTAGTAAAAGCCCGGAAAAAGAAAACGATGCCCTATTTTTTTACCTGGTGATGTTCTAATTAGCCGACTGAATTTAAGTTAACAGAGGAGGGAAGGAATAAAAAGCACATTTCATTTATTTTTTTTTTCTATTATCCTATTTTTTTAAACTTCATCATGGCACAATTATCGATAATGGGAGAACATTATTACAATTATATAGAAGACAAGAAAATGATTCTAGATGATTTAATCATCGTCGTCTGAGTCCAAAGAACTTTCCATTTCATTTCTCTCCAACAAGGCCTGCAACTCTGCATCCTCACTAGCAGACACAGATTTTGGAGCCATTGCAACATCACAGACACCGCCATACTTGGTTATGATTTCGGATATTTTGTTAATAGATTTCTGAAGTTCCTCCACACCCTGCTTCTTGTCCAAACTCTGGGTTGTCATAACATAACGTGGTGCAGCAACCAATTTAATTGTAATTTTATCGTCGCTAGTAGGAACAGATTCTCCAGCTTTGAGAGCTTCTTTTATGGCATCAATACCTTCATATGAGAAGCAGGAAACATCAATGTCAGCCCTGCATTTCACAGCCTGTGGGGTCAACCTTCTTGCAATGTTCTTTTTTAAATCTTCCAACACGTCTGAGGAAGGTGGAGTAATTGTATCAAAAATAGATGGCTTTGAAATAGACAGTCTGAAGGCATCAAAGGCGTGGCCATATTCCTTAGCTAGAGGCCATGCAATCGTCTTATATAGGGTTTCAAGCGGTATATTAAACTTTTCAGCACATCTTCTCAGAATAGAGTGCACAGCTTTTGATTTGTTGTATCTTTCTTCACACTGAACAATATCTTCCGCAGAAACTCTTCTCTTCGAAAGATCAATGTAACCTTTCTCCTTGTCAACTCTCAAAACGACTGCAACCTCATTTCTTCCAACACGGATTAATTTCTGAATGGATCTAATACGCCTTCTAGAAAGTTCAGAAAGTAACACCATACCTTCAATATTGTCATATTCTAATAACTTAACATATGCACCCATTTCGGCGATTTGCAACACATTCACCATCACAACCTCCTCCACTTCCGGAAATTTGTTTTCATAGAATCTGCAGTGCGTTGTACTCATAATGAAATGATTGGTTCTTGTTATAACTAACCTTTTTGTTCTAACTGTTTCTGTGGTCAATTATGGTTGAGATTACTTCAATATGTCTAAGCACAGATTGAAAGTAAAGACTGGTGATGTTAGTAGACGAAGCGTACTATGCCTAAATTTATCCTTTATGAATTCAATTGTAAGGCTTGTATTGTCTATGGGATGACTGGCACGACTCACAGTTTTTTTTTTCACGCTTTCCGTTTAGAATTATTAGTCTTTGGTCGGTGCCCAAGTAAGCAAGCAACTTGGAAAACTGGGATAAAAATTTTTTCCACCTGTCGCGGAAAACCCAGTTATGCGGAGAGCCGTACGGATCTGAAAATTTTTTTGACAAGGATCATTGATATACAACAGTACACCAAAAAGTATGGACCCAACACGATGCGGACAAGCCTTATCAGCAACACGTTATAATATACTTTCATATGGATTACTGAAAGAAAAAACACAAGAAGATAGTACCAAATTACGTTATGAAAACATTTAAGTATATAAGAAATCATTAAATCGAACTCAAACCATTTGCTTTCTTGATCCCTGGAAGAAATACTTGACAACCAAAACCTGGAATGCAGATATACCAGCCATCAACATGAGGTCAATAATAGAGAACCAAAAGATTCTGCTCTCAGTAGACTTGACAGTAGACTGATTCCTATTATTTCTTGTTTTGTAGTATGCCAAAGAGTTTGCCAATTGGTTAATTTTCTGCTCGATACTGCTAACAGTCTTCTGCATACCTTCAGCAGCAGCATTTCCCTTTGGTGCCTCTGGAAGCGAAGCTTTGAAATCATCATCAACCTTGATCTCAAAGTCAACAATCTTCTCTGCAAAAGTGGACATGTCATTACTTAGGCAAAACTCATATTCACCAACTTGGTCCGCCGTGAAAATGTAGTCAGCATGTGTTAATTTGTCTGCTTTGACAATAACAACCCCATTTGGAGCCTTAATGTAATAGTTGATATCAAATGCACCTCCCGACTGAACGGCAAAGTAATATCCAACATTCGAGTTTGGTTTATTATTGAATATATAGAAGCACTGCTTTTCATTTGGCTCCAAAGCAAATGTCAATGCTGTAGCATGAACATAAGACACAAGCAGTGTCAATGCTAAAAGTATGCTGGAGAACATCTCTATTAGTAAATTAATGCCGTTCTCTTGGTAATATTTACCTGCTCACTCAAACAAAAGTGCTTCAAAAAAGTTTACCACTGTGTGGATCAGCTTTACGTACGTGTAGATGCTAGCGAACTCTCAATTTATTTTTTTCTATTTTTGCTCGCAAAATTCATCTCTACCTCGTGTCTTTTTTATTGCATCACTGTTTAGTTTTCGGTGCTCACTTCTTGTTTTCGCGAATTCGCATCTTTTCGGTATAAAGAATATTGCGCGTTGAGAATGAGAAAGGTGACATGTTGATAATTGTCGAATGCGCGCTACTTTAGGTTTAGCAGCTGAGCTAATTATTTGGGCATTTCAACAGAGCTTGGAGTTTACGTAGCCTTACGAATGAAGCTGAATGGTTATATACTCTATAAAATAATTGATACCGTCTGTATCTTATTTCTATATTTAGACTATTGTTACATTATCTGATTTTTTTTCTTCTTGTACTGTTAGCTAGCTTATTCTTTCAAAGCGAACCGGCGACAAAAAAAAATACTTGCAACCCAAATTTTGGAAGACGTTTTGCTTTTTTCTATTGGATGCTTTGTCTTTGGGTTATACCAAGTTTCCTTAACAATGGACGGGAATCAAAGGCACAAGTAACTAATCTCTTTTCTGTTAAAGGATTCACAATTCCATTCAGCAAATCACGTTCCAGCATTGCTTCTCTCGAATAGAGGACAGCATTTGTATCACGTGGAATGAAATATATTCGCATGTCTGCTTTATATCTTGGTCGAGCAATTCTTTTCTTTATAAATGCAGTTGTTATCGGATCTCCCTTTTGTCCCAAGTAAATTTTTCCGTCCTCGTTGTTTCGACCATTATCAACGATTTCATCTTCATCATTAAGCTGTATATCTCCCGGATGAGCTGTTTCCAGCTTCAATACGATTGCACCAGTGCGCTCAAATGCAGCAGCTCGTGTGACTCTTACCAAAGAGAATGTTCTTGCTTGAAAAAGCTCTCTGACTGCTAAAGCAAAATCATCATATATCGGAATTACTCCCTGGCCGGATGTCAAATAAGTACCTCTATCTTTATCTTCATTTCCCGGATTTGTCGGTAAATCAGTATGCTTTCCTATATATTCAAATCCTATTGCCCCAGGATACAAATAAGGTGAGACATATGCTCGAGATTCATCTTTCGTTAGTTGATAGCCCTTATCAACAAAAATCAATGTATGTGCTTGACCAGGAAACACTTCACCATGCTGATTGGGTCGAAATTTCCACTCTATATTTGGATCCATATCTAACTCTTCTGCAACCATCTTTTTGGTAAAATTGCCTTGGGTCAAAATAGTAATATCTTGCTCTTTATGGGTAGAAACTAGCAGTGAGTGTAATGATACCAAATTGGGGACTAAGGTCAACTTAATTTTGGTTTTTGGATTGAGAGGCCTTCCAATTCTAGATTTTCTTTCCTGATGGTTGGTATTTACTGCTAAGTTTGCTCGGTCTAAACTGGTTCCATTCCCAGATATCCGTCTCTTTTTCCTTTTATAGCATCGTTTTCTTAAAGCGATCTTCACCAATTTCTCTTTTCTAGGTTTTCCGTTGGTTCTGAGGACTGGAAACGAGTTTGGTTGTAAAATTGGAACAGGCCTAATTTTTGTATGCATATCGGAGGCCGGCACATTTGAAGCAGTACTTATATATTTAAATCTATTTGCAATATCTGAGGTGGTTGTTGATGATAAATTTGTTGACAATACGCTTTGCTGCCGATGTATTTTGTTGAAATGGGCCCGTTCACCTTGGAATGGAAAACTTGATTGATTATAGTTGTTTCCAACAGGAAAATCATCGCTGCTTGACGACTGTGGTATGCTATGATCAACAGAAAAATCTTCTGGAAAAGAATCTCTATATGCTGAATGCGAACCATCAAGAAAAGGTTGTCCTGCAGATGATTGTGACATTAAAGTACCTGTCCGACTTTCTATTCCGGACATCTTGATCACTGGAGCAGACTCCATATAGGTAGTTGAAGGAGCATTATCTGTATTTACAAAATATGGTTGCTGTGAAAGAGTAAATATATTGTTTTGAAATGGGAAATTTAAACCATATGACAAAAAATCAGTGTCCGTGGAAGGTTGTGATAATGGTAAAGAAGACTGTATCGGAAGTTCGGACTGTGACTTCTGTTGATCCACTTGACAAATATGTTTTTCTTTTCCTTTTGACTTCAGTGTTGTCACACTATGATCTAAATGCCGAAGTGCAGATGATTCAGATTGTGAATTTGTCTTTTTTTCATACTTCTTTTGCGTTACCATTTGGAAAATCTGACCCAAAGATGATTGAAACTTGAACTGGTTGTACTTGGACTTGCAATCAAGGAAGTTATATTGTTCGTAAACAGCCTTTCTGTAATGAATTATTCGCTTTTCCAAGATAAGGACAGATTATACTTCTCATTGACAATACTAGCTCAAATAAAGCCGGATTTATTGGTGTTCCAGATCGAAAAGCTGAAACCTTGAGTGGATATACCAAAGGATGTTATCTAGTGGCTTTACTGGCATTTACCACTGTACTGACAGAATTTAATACTAAAATTTCCTCAACTGATACAACGTAAAAGAACAAATGGAAATTGAATCATGTATATAAATGACATAAAGAAAGATAGTGAAGAGAATTGCTAGACATTACTTGTACATCGGCGATGTAGATTAAAAGTAAATGCTCATACCTATTATGTTATATCGGCATCGGCAATTTTCCACATGAATAAGAAATACAATGCCGTTTATAGCTAAATCATGAATTAAAGCCAATTCAACAATGGATACTTTTATTTTCCACAATTTATTTTTCAATCTTAACGGACTCGTGGGTGGGAGCAGTCTATTTTATATTTATATTGTAAACTCTGTTCAATGTGATTCACTACATAAAGGAGGAACAAATTTCTTTGCAACCTTATGAACAGGCTTTAATTGAAGTTCAATCGCACTTTCGGTTGATCTCAGTGACATGATTTGGAATACTACATATAAGACAATTTCAAGGTCTAATGGATTATTCAAGAAGACTTATACACTATCTTACATAATTGCAATATATTAGTGCTGTGAATAGTATTTAGCACTGCTTACTTTTATAATTGAAAATATTCAGACAGTGATGACAGCATAATCATTTTTGCAACAGGGATACAGCGTTAAGGATTCCTCTGACAGTATATAACCTTACGGAAGCAAGATCTCAAATTTATGGTTTCAAAATAACAACGCGGACTTTAATATAACCACTGCATCCTCTGTAAAGATATGTAAAAAAAAAAATAAAACTAAGCGTGTGCCAACGGCCGTAATATGCACAAAGAAAGAAATAAAGCTGTCCATTCATTTAGGTACATCTGCACGTGCTTCCTCAATCTGGAATTGTTAATGCACCGCCTTGATCCCTGTGTAAACAGTAGACCTTTTTCGACGCTTTGGTGGGATCGACGGCAATTTAAACAAGTCTATCTCGTCAAACAAAAATTATCGATGGCAGGAGGGAAAAATTTTTTATTACTGCTTTACTGAATGGCACCCAAATTTATTCTGAAGCTAATTCATTTGTGTAAGGATGGTATGAGATACCCATTCCTGGTGTGTGAAGTTACAAGACTCAGAGATACGAACAAGAATCAATCACGATATCAAATTTGGGGTATATTGTCAACTTATAACACAATCAATATCAAATTAAAATCAAATCAAATTAAATATGTATTGGCTTGTCTTTCTTCAACTTTTTCAAGAAAAAGGAAGTATTGATTACGTATCATAGTTTAGCAAAACTCAAATACCCCATTTCGCAAGTGGGATTCTCTGTGTTGCATAATTCTCAGAAATTGTGCCGCGAAATCAAACACTAAACTGTACCAGTGACGCCCAAGAGATAAGGGATTGGAAAGTGTGCATAATTCCCTTTTTCAGTATGATCTAAAGTACTTCCAGATGCTCAAATAACAAATAATCGGCCAAAGACCACCTTACACCCCGCAACTAATGTTGCAATATTTCATAATTACAAGAGACACTTTTCAAATGAATAAACCATTTCCTTAAACAGAATTGTTTGGTTTTGGCAAAATAGATCATTATTATGAGAGTCAGCTATTCAGTATGAATCGTAATGCTTGGTTGAATTAAGTAATTGCAAGCCAAGATTCTTGTAGACCCTCGGTACCAACTAATGATATGTAAATTATAAATAGGGTGGGCGGCAATTCTTCTGCAGTTATGGTAGTGATGTCATTGCATTACGTCGATCGACGTATATATAATTAGCAGTTCTATCTCGTCTCGCTCTAATTTTTTTTTGACGACGCGTTTTTTCCCCTATGAATTAATTAGCTTGGGGGGAAAAAAGATAACAAGTAAAGCTGACAGTATTGGTGAAAAAAAAAAGACACAGTAAAAATAAATACATGTCTGATCCGAAGACCACTCACTGTGATAATATCTTTGGGCTACATAATTCCACCATAAATAGCTAAAGGAAAGGCAAGATACAAGATGAACTTCAAGGGGCTGTTATCATTGCTTTCATTACTTTTATTCTCGCAATTAATCGAGGCACATATTGCTTTGCTTCCACCAAGGGGTAAAGAATGCTTTTACGAGAATTTAAAGGCACAAGACGAATTGGTGGTCACATTTCAGGTTGGTGACAGAGATGCAGAAGCAACAGAACAGTTGACTGCAGACTTTTGGGTAAGTAAAACAGCTTTTGCTTGTCTGGCTATTATGAAGCGGAATACTTACTAACTAATAATCTTTTACTTTATGATAGATCCAAGCTCCTTCTGGTAGAATCATGAGATCATTGAACGACCAATCCCACGGTACAATTCAAATCAAGGCTGAAGAAAATGGAAAGCACACGTACTGTTTCTCGAATGAGGATTCATCTATGAAGACGAAGGATGTTTCTTTCAACGTTCATGGTGTCGTTTACGTTGATGTTAACGATAATTCGGACGATAACTTAGAATCAAGTGCTAGAAAACTTCTTGAATTAGTTTACGACGTGAAGAATGAACAGAACTACATCGTTGTTAGAGAAAGAACACACAGAAACACAGCCGAGTCTACGAATTCTAGAGTGAAATACTGGTCTGTTCTTCAGTTGATCGTTGTTGTGTTGAACTCTATCTTCCAAGTTTTGTACCTAAAGCGTTTCTTTGAAGTTAAGTCAGCAATTTGAGCAAAGCCACGTGTGACTGATACGAAGAATTAGGGTCGGGCTTCATTGGTGCATGTCGTCTCTTATATATGTTTCACTATCTGTAATTTCTTAACATGAGTTTTGCTTTAATGTTTTCTACATGGGAACAATCTTAATTTTCTGTTTATGTCTTCCTGAGTTGTTTCATTCTTGACTGCCAGCTTCCTTTTACTATACATCTTGCTGGGAAGCTGGTTAAAGCTTGCTTTATTTTTTCCTCTAACATATTTATTTCTCCTCGATATATATTTTTTTTTTTTTCACTGTTCCCACAGCACTTTTGCTCATCCTGGGAACTCCATATTTTTTTTTGAACATTGCCTTCATTTCGAAACCTAGTGCATAGCTTACGTATATGCATATCTATACACTTATTTTGGTATCATAAAATCAACTCTCATAGCATAATATGCTCAGAAATATTGCAAGAAATCTTATCAAACCAAGCATACGACCATTGTGTGCATATAGAGGTCTCGCTTCGGCCTCATCGGCCATACCCAAAGTGAAAACTACCGTTTTGAAGAACGGTTTAACAGTTGCTACAGAAGAAGTCCCAAACTCTTTATCGGCTACGATTGGAATGTGGATTGATGCAGGATCGCGTGCTGATGTTAGTGATGCAACTTCCGGTACAGCCCACTTTCTAGAACATTTAGCTTTCAAGGGTACAAGTAATAGAAGTCAATTGGGCCTTGAGTTAGAGGTAGAAAACTGTGGATCACACTTGAACGCCTACACATCACGTGAGAACACGGTATACTATGCAAAATCGATGAAGGGGGACGTTCCAAGGGCTGTGGACATTCTTTCAGACATTTTGACCAGGTCCAAGCTTGAAAATGTGGCTGTGCAAAGAGAAAGGTCAGTGATCATCAGAGAAAGTGAAGAAGTGGATAAGATGTATGACGAGGTTATCTTCGACCGACTACACGAAATTGTCTACAAAGACCAACCATTGGGAAGAACAATTTTGGGACCTATCAAAAATATTAAGTCGATTAGCCAGAAAGACTTGAGAAATTACATCAAAACAAACTACAAGGGAGACCGGATGGTTTTAGTGGGTGTGGGATCTGTTAAGCATGATCAACTTGTTAAATTAGCTGAAAAGGATTTTGGACATGTGCCAATAAGCAGTGAACCTCTTCCTCTTGGAACACCAAGAGGTAAGTTGCCAGTTTTTTGTGCTGGCGAAGCCAAATTTGACAGAAAAGATCTTCCAAACACATATATTGCTATTTCATTTGAAGGTTGTTCGTGGTCGTCGAAGAACTACTTTAGAGCTCTTGTTGCACAGGCAATTATTGGAAACTGGGATAGAGCTGCAGGTGGATCGATTACACCTTTAGCTCAAGCAGTTTCAAATGGAGTCAATGGGAACAAGGATGAGCCTCTTTGCAACTCATATCTGTCATTTTCCACCTCATACTCTGATTCTGGTCTTTGGGGAGTTTATCTTGTTGTTGATAAAGCTACCAGCTGTAAGCCAGTGGTTGACGAAATCATTAAAGAGTGGAAACGTCTCTGTACTGGACATATAAGCGATGAGGAGGTTGAAACTGCCAAGGCACAACTTAAGGGTTCGCTTCTTCTTTCTATGGATGGCACTACGCCAATCGCTGAGGATATTGGAAGACAGCTTGTTACAACAGGCAAAAGGCTATCTCCCGAGGAAACTTTTAAGATTGTCAATGCCATCACAAAGAAAGATGTTGTTGAATGGTGCCAGAATTCTCTTAGAAACAAACCGGTTGCAATGGCTTCATTGGGAACTATCAATACTGTTCCAAGCTACAATTATGTTGCTGAGCAGATGAAAAACTAAGCTTTATGGAATGGTAGCTTGTAAATAAACTGACCACAAGGTCGCTGACTACTAATGCCTTTTTTTTTCTCGACATTAGCTGCTTAGCACTCCTTGTATTTATACAATACAGTCAAGTATTCTTTCAGATGGTTACATTGTAGTATATTTAATGGAGTAGTCAATTCAGTTTCTGTCCAATTCATTCTTTAGAGCACACACAGAAGCTAATGCATGATGATAATAAACCTCATATAATATTTCGTATTCCCAAGCACAGTGATCTTGAATCTCGCTTCCTCCAAATATCGCAAGAAAATTTCATTTCAACGTCGATGAGTTCAAATGATTGGGAATTTTTTTTTTCTTCGCTTGTCGCTTTGTTAGGCAAAAGAATTTCTGGGATCTAAGACAGGAAAAACGATCATGGAATGCGAACCGATACGATTCATAGTACAAAAAAAAAAAAAATGTTGGCAGACTATGAAAATCATAATATTCATTTTATTCTCTACCATCGATCTGTACAGTTTTTCGTCCTCCATGATCTGAAATTTTTTTTCAGCCCGTTTATTTACTTCAATTATTTTTCTTTTCTCTCTCTTTTTTTTTGTTGAGATTCCGTAGTTTCTTATAAATATAATGTTCAGCTTATCTTTACGATAAATCACTCTTTCAACTAATTATTCGTTAAGGAAAGTCTCTCAGCATTAACTTAGACATCAGTTCAAAGAGCAGCTAAAGTAGTATTGTACAATTGTTTGTGTACTCTATTTGAATATACCATTTGCAAGCTAAGCCTTATCATACCACGCAAGCAAAGACCAACAATAATGACATTAACAGCGAAAGAGCAAGAACTTTGGGATTCTCTTCCAAAGAAGGTTCAAAAGCCAGATTTAAACCAGACAGGATTCCCTGGCTATTTGACTAAATCTGAGGAATCGGCCTTGGAGCAACTGAGGATGATATTAGAGGCTGAGGGCTATAAGGAAAGATTGGATGATTCAACCATACTTAGATTTCTAAGAGCCAGAAAGTTCGACGTGATGCTAGCAAAGAAGATGTTTGATGATTGTGAGAAGTGGAGAAAGGAGTTTGGCACAAACACCATTTTGACAGATTTCAAGTACACAGAGAAACCTAAAGTGGCAAAGTACTATCCCCAGTACTATCACAAGACCGATAAGGACGGAAGGCCGTGCTATTATGAGGAGCTTGGTGCCGTCAACATTCCAGAAATGTACAAGATCACTAATCAGGACAGGATGCTCAAGAATCTTGTTTGGGAGTATGAGGCATTTACGAATTACAGACTTACTGCTTGTTCGAGAAAAGCCGGCTACTTGATTGAGACATCTTGTACGATTTTGGACCTAAAGGGGATTTCACTTTCATCCACGTACCAAGTGTTGAGTTATGTGAGAGCAGCCTCCAATATTGGCCAAAATTACTATCCTGAAAGAATGGGAAAGTTCTATCTCATCAATGCACCTTTCGGCTTTGCTACTGCTTTCAGAATTTTCAAGCCTTTCTTGGACCCGGTTACCATCTCCAAGATTTTCATCCTTGGCTGGAACTATAAGAACGAGTTGTTGAAGCAGATTCCTGCTGAGAATTTGCCCGTTAAGTTTGGCGGTAAGAGTGTTGTTAGTGAGGAGGAAGGAGGCCTTTTATTGAGTGATATTGGCCCTTGGAAAGATAAGAAGTACATTGGCCCAGAAGGTGAGACCCCAAGTGTCTATTAATGGTTTCGGAGTTTGACCTGATTCAACATTGTCACTAGATTACTGTTGAATAAGCCAAGCATCATCGTTGCCCTGTTACATATCACATTTTCCTGATTCATCGTTTAAAATTTTTATGTTGCTTTCCTTCCTTTCTCTTTCCTGCGTTTTCATTATTGTTTCTTCTACTAGCAATAAGTCATACCCAGTTCTGCATACTACTTAAAACGTTTTAAATAGCGACAATTATGCCCCGACAACTGGCTTCTTTTCTTACAATCTCAGAGTTAAATGCGGCGTGTAGTATAATTAAGTAAAGAAAAAAGAGAGAAAAAAAAAAAAAAATTGTAAACTTTAAGCAATAATTAACTTCTATGTTTGAACCACTTTCTGAAAATGTTTCCCTTACCGTGATGATGATGATTCTGTATCTCGTCTTCAGTCTGTGGAGTGACCTTGGAAAGTGAAGTAAGCAGCCCAATCAACTGATGGTCCTCTTCCATTGACAAATCGGGGTTGTGCAGAACAAATTGATCATTCAGAATAACATCATCTTCGGTCAGTCGAACAGACCTTATAATGGATGAAATAAACATCCTCCAGTTCTTTTCGTCAAATGCTTCAGGTGTCTCTGCCCTCTTTAACACACGTTCAAGGCTTTGAACTTTCTCCATTATGTGCACAGCTTGATCTGTAAGTTCTTTCATGGAAAAGTCTCGCTTAAACAAAATATTGCTGAACTCTTCGTCATTATCATCCAAAAGATTCTTCAAGAAATCACCAGTTCCAAGTCCTGAGACATCAACTCCAAGAAGGGCACTGTCATTATCGGTCTGCGGATTTGTGTCCGTACTCTTGCTCTCAGAGCCATTTTCCTTCACCTCATTATACAAGATCTGGCATAACTTTGTCAGATTCAGATACTTATCTATGAGGTAAGGCATGGTTGGAAGCTCGTTGAGAATTTCCTCGGATGTATTCAACTTCAATCTATCCTTTGAATTCGAGAGATCTAATACCTTTTCGTTGAAATCCATCTTACAACCAGTGACACGATCATAGTATGCCACAATTTCATCCTTGTGCTTGTCTATGAAATCTATATTAAGCCTCATTAGCGATGGGTCCTTGTGTGGTTTGAACTCTGACCTGTTAGCAAACACCATAAGAACTTTGGCAATCAAAGTCAAACTTCTGGAAATATTCGCATTATGATATCCTCTAGTAAGGTTAAACAACTGCGGATTCATAATTGCCGGACATAAAAATCGAAGAAATATGAACGCTGTCAAAGCATTAAGTGGTGTCTCCGAATCATTTGGATCAACTGATAATTCAACATTTCTCCTCAAGTTCTTCCATTCATCTCTGATTTCTCTAGGCAAATCATTTGACGTCGTGTATATTTTTTCCCACAATATCTCCACATATCCAAGAAGGTTTTTATAGTTCTCCTCATAATCATCTGGGCAAGTCTTTGGATCGCAAACACAATTCTTATTTTCAGAAACAACCTTTTGAATAAATGGCCCCAGCATTTTCTCTAAATATTCTTGACCAACACGAATGTCATACTTCTCCAAAGCTTTAGAAAGAATCGAATTACCTCTGAAAATTGTATTGAAAGCACGTGATGGCGTCTTGGAAGCACCGGAAACGTTTGAATCGGCCCCGGAAACAGTTGAGGATGAAATACTCTCGCTTATTCGATGGGTCCGAGTTATTGAATCAATAGATGCTAATTCTTGTCTCATGAGGGTGTCAAAAAATTCACGTTCTTTATGTAATGTCTGGAAAACATCCAACATCATGATGGACCAAGGCTCAAGATGTGATGAATCAACTAAGGGCGAGATGAATTGCACCAACTTACTAATGTCCATGTTCAAAAGCATTTTCTCCAAGACCTTGTAGTTCTTGTACGGCAGAATATGAACTTCATCCGTGGATAAATTAATAGTTAATTGACCAATGACGTTGCTTTCGGAATCGAAAATCGGGACTTTCGTCAGAAACTGGTCACTCTCAAAGAAATTCGGAGTAATAAAGCACTCCCCCACAATACCATCTTTATTGACACCTTCTACATCATAGTAGTCTGTGCTTTTCGAAGTCTTCAAAAGAATTTTGAAATAATCAGATCCACATGGAAGCGAAAGATTCAAACTTTCCTTCCAAAAGCAATTAGAAATTTCTGATGCCTTGACAACAGATGTTTTGAACCAAGGAGCTCCCCACATAACAAGCTCACAGTATATATTTGGATGCTCTTTACAGACGGTATCATCCTCAAATGTGGCTTCCAAAATTTCAAGATTGACGTTTCTAACCAGACGTAACTTCTTCTCGTATAATGTGTTACCAACGTATTCCAGTGCTGTAACAGACTTCAGTGCCACATACCAATCTTCAAGATCTATGCAAAGGTCAAAATCGAGCAAAACACGCGATGCTGAAGACAAACGCTTTGTTTCAGAACTATTTGCGCCTTTGGGAGGAATCAAAAGGCTGCCATTTGACATAAAATCATCAGAAACACCATGCAGCACTCTCAACTCGTTGATGACTCCAACAAACAAGACGTTATTTGTCTGAACAACGGAACTGTGGACCTTGCGAACCTCAGATGAAAAAAGAGAAGCAACATTTATTGAATAAATGGCAGAACCATCAGTTTCACAGAGCAAAGTAAGAATACCGTTCGGCATTAAATGTCCAATAGCAGTAAACCAACCTTCCTCTACATCAGACTCGGAATCTATAGGGTAAGAAGACATCTTCGGCAGTCTACTATCAACAGCAACCTTCTTATTACTAGGTAAAGGTCCGTAGACTTTGAATCTACAAATCAAAACATCATTGGCCTGCAGATGCTTATCATAGACTATTGATCGTGAAAAATTCCACTTGGAAATAAGTCCTTTCGGCTTTAAATTTTGCCATGACATAAGACAGGCAAGCAAATCGGAGTAAACCTTATATGATGGTAAGCGGAAATACAGCACCTTCTGTGTCGTGATGCCTAGTTTCAAAATGAGGTGGCCTGGAAATGTTCCAACAATGCATTGCTGTACATTTGGGACAATCACTGCCGAATCATGAGCTCTGAGCTCACCTCTTGAATTGATTTCAAGAGGCATTTTCTTCCAGTCACCCAAATCTTTATTAGGTGAGTTGGGGTCAAAGCTATATGCCCAGCTTACATCATCGCAATCAAATTCTCCGTGAGATTTGATCATATTATTTTCAAGCACTGAAATTGCCAGTGACCGAGGCGCCGGTATAGATGGAACATTTGGGGTCATATTTGATATTAAAGTAGATTTGGAAGAAACAAATCTAACCAATTAGTAGCAAGCAAACTTATTGTAAGCTATTGCAAAAGCGTAGGGATACAATGCGATCGGATTAATTGCTTTGCAAAAATAAGCTTAAAAGTTAATTTTTCTTTTGGATATGAAAAGTCTGCGATAAGGAGTACACCAACAAATTGGCTTTAATTTCTTTGTTTCTGGAAATTATTGATCGGTATCCTGGAAAAGTCCTCTCCAGCTGTAAAATGGATATTCTATTTCTAAAATAGATGACTGCTGAGATCTTGTAAATACGGAATAAGATGAACTTCGAGCGCTCGAATCAACTATATCAGCAAAAAAGAACGTAAACTCAATCAATGACCGAGGCACAACGACAACACAGAAAAAACACACCAAACGAAGGGTAAGTGATCACAAAATCTTGATAAGGCAAAGACGGTTAGAAATATTATCAAATAGGACGGTTGAATACGACGAGCCAAGTAAAATATCTAAAAGAAAGAAAGAGAATAAAATGGAAAAATGTGAAATGTAGAAAAAATGCAAGATTATAGGTAAGAAATTGACGGGATATTCAATTGGTCATCACTTCCATAATATGTACTAAATATATCGGGACAAATTCAATTAAAAGCAGAATTTCTTTTAGTCTCTCATTTTGAATTTTTTATTTTTCTTTTCACCGTACACTTTAAGTGTTAGTGCAGACATATTGTGAACTACAAGCAGGAAAGCGCTTTTGATTTTTTTTTTTTATGGGAAATTATCGCTCATTCTCTGAGGGTATGGTGAAGTCCGAAAGCTTGAAAAGATGATCCCGATTTATTTGATATGTTTTCTCTTCAAAGTGTGATGCTTCTGAAACTATCCAAGTCGTTTAATGATCATAACTAATACCTACCTGCACTTATTGCTTAAATCGGTAATCATCTTTTATTTTTTTCCTTATCACTAACTGGAATTCTCCCCGGGCCAGGAATTGGAATGTTTAAGGAAAAAAAGTAGTGAAACAAAAAAAAATCCTTGGCTCACGCAGTAGAAAGCATCCTTATGTAATTTAGAGAGTGGAGTATGCGTCTATTCCGGGGAAAATATATATATATATTTTTCAACCCCTTCGCGGCAAATGCGTTGCCGGCTTTTTTTTTATCATGCCGATTAGTAGGAATAAGTTCTTGATAGGCGGCAGACTATTATTCTATATTTGGTGCAACTTAATAGGGAATACATTGGCATGTTCAGATCCACTCTAAAGAAATTTCAAAAAGAAAATTCAAACAAATATCTCTACAAAGGTATTTACTTTTAGATTGTTGTAAATGAAACAGCAAAGGAATGAATGGGTATGACTTTCTAACAATTAAGTGTATCACGTCCTTTCTCCCTGAAGTGTGTCAATTTAAAAAATTTCATCACTTTCGTTTTGTATTGGCATAAATCGACATAAATATAATTGATTTTTGCCATATTAAATGCATGCTTATTTTGGTATCTTAATAGTGTAGTATGCAGATGTATACGATCTGCCCAATAAAATCACTACATCAATTATTGTTTCTGACCTTTATTTTAAAAAAACTACTGAGTTAACTACTATTATATTACAAATATAGGTTTAACAAGCTATCAGCTCAACTTTTTCTATGCAATGAATGTACCTTTAAATGTTTATTCATTGATAACTCCCTTTGCATTAAAGTTGATTTGGTTTCAAATGTAACGCCGATTAATCCATGTTTCTCGTTCACTACTATATTCAATGATTTGAAGTCCAAAGAAGATAAGATACCAAGTAAAATGGATAAAGAAGAAAGCAAAAAAGGGATTAGCAACAAGGAAATGCGCGTGATAGTTTTATATAGAAGCGACTATCATCCAATTGATTACACTTAGCGTTGATTAAACGGGAAACTAATTTGAAGATATATGGGTACACAAGATGATCGTTTGAACTGGAAGTTTTTTTTTTGTAGAAGAAACACTCCTTTTTATGTTGTTCACATCATTAATTTTTACATGACTTTCTGTATTATCTAACGCACACAACTCGTATCTAATCTTTGAGTTTCCAGCACATACAATGGTTTAAGTTTGGCAAAAAATTACAGCTACTATTCATTACTAAATTAGAAGAAATAAAATCATGTCCGATATCATGCTGACATATTAAATAAAATTACCTCGAAACTTTCAGAAAGACAATATTTAATCCCAAAAATTACTATTTCTTGAAGACTCAGGTATTAAAATTGATCGCAGCATCAATGAATTTAATTTTCACCACAAACAAATAACTGTAAATGGTAAAGATCAGAATTCAAATATGTATATAATTTTAATTTTTAGTTTGGTAAACTAATGAAGGAAAATCTGACCTCAATTTACATATGTATGAATGCGCATGTATTTCTATTAAACTAACTGTTTTATTCTCATTTTATTATGTAATTTTTTTCCCCTTGACACATTTTAAAGCTAAAGTTAAAAAAAAAACTTCATTGAAGATTTTGATGCGTGTGGATCAATTGACGCGTCTTTACGTATTAGGAACAGATTCGTTGTTGTTGCGAAAATCCCAGAAGCACACACAAATCTTTGGGAATTGATGCAACACAGAGAATCCCACTTGCGAAATGGGGTATTTGAGTTTTGCTAAACTATAATACGTAACCAATACTTCCTTTTTCTTGAAAAAGTTGAAGGAAGACAAGCTAAAATAATTTAACTTAAATTGATTTTAATTCAATACTTAAATATACTATAAGTTGACTGTCCAGATTTAATATCATTATTGATTGTTAGTTCTGTGAGCTATAATCTACACACTCAACATACCATCCTTACACAAATTAATTTGCTTCGCATAAAAATTGTAGGCATGATTCGCTAAAACATCTATCTATCTATCTCTTTTTGTCTGAAAAAAAATTGCGGGGAATCCAGAGTGAAAATCTTATCCTAATAACGCCGACGTAAAGATAACGAATAATCATACTTATATCCGTTTATTTACACATCAGCAATCTTTACCCGCTTTCCACGGATTAAAACAAATCATATGGCATCAGTTGCAAGCTGAAATATAACCATGGGTGTGAGTACATTACAGAACGGTGCTTTCTTGCTTTATACGACTTAGCTATCATCATCTCTACTAACATTTACTTAGAATGACGGAGGAACGATTCCTTCAAGGAAAGAGATATTGAACTTTACACAGAGAAAACTTGGAGGGGTTTTAGCCAAAAGCGATGTTAGCAAGAAGGAGAGAGAACTTTGGAAGTTGGCCGGTGCCTTTGGGTATTGTCAACTATCACATAAGAGGTTATCCAAACCAATAGTATCCGATTATATGGGGAGGCTGTTCAACAAGGAAGACGCTATTCTCTATCTTATAGCAAAGAGGAAGAGGAAGAAGGCAAGGAAAAGTAAAAAATCAAAAGAGTTGAAAGATGGATCGGATGAAAAAAAGAGGCACAATGCAAAGGAAGATACTTCGGAGGACTCAGACCCGTTTCCGCATCTCAGAACGATGAAAGATCTTGTGGAGTTAAACATAGAATACAATGAGCATGATGGTACTGTGAAATGTCCCTTAAGTGGCAAGGTTTTTCATTTGAGAAGTGAGAAAGATAACGATATCAACCAACTTCAACTTTGCTACTTGGTTCCCTGTGGTTGTACTGTTGGAAAGGAGATACTTGATCAGTATCTGGACGTTGAGTACAAAAAGGCACACGTATCAGCCAACAAACGGAAGTCAAGGTGCTACGTAAAGATGAGGTGTCCCGTTTGTGGCTCTGTTACATGTGGTGGTGATATTGTTGATATAAATACCCGGGATGATACTGAAAAGGAGAGGCTAGCGGAACGAATGAGAGATCTGGAAGATTCCGGACTCACACATTCTTTGAAGCCGCAAAGGAAGGCAAGTGATGGGCACACGAAAAGAAAGGGTGATCCTAAAGATAACATTAAGAAAGATGCGAAAAAGCAGAAGCTGATATAATTTGACGTTGGAAGAAATGTATTCGCTGAAAAATTCTTCGTGAATATGTTTATCTCATCTGCTCGATGGCTTGCGGAAAGCCGGTCTCGATTGTACGCTGGAAATATATATATTTTTTCCACTGTACTGGATTGTACAAAATGTATATTCATAGATAAATAATAAATAGATGGATAGATATACTATTGTTCAATAAATCCGAAACAGACATATTGAATTGCCGTCACTATTCGGGACTCCGTAGTGGTATCGCATGCGATCAGACTGTGAACGGTGCATAACTAAAATGAAGAATTCCACCATTACTATTCTTCCTATTCAAAACCAAAGTTAAAGTTATATACAGGCGAAATCTCCGCAAAAGGAAGAACTAATACTTAATAAGAAACCTAACATCGCAAACTCCCTGAAAAACAACAAACACATTATGCTCCATATTCTCCAACGAGCATTTACCTTTTACCGCATAACAATGACTAGTTTCAGAGAGCATACATAAATCGTATAAAAAGATCTCTGTATCCTCGCCGTACTATCATACTGCTTATTGAGAGGGGCTCTGCTTACTCTCTTCCAGCTGCTGCTGCTTGGAAATAGCTTCCCGTCTCTTCTGTTCAATTGCTATCCTTCTTTTATTTTCCTTTCCTGTTGATGCAATATTATACACAATAGCCCCTGTCATATACAATGTAAAGCCAACCAATGAAAGAACCGTCACTCTGTGTGCGATATCTGTAGCTCTTGTGTACCATGGATATGCCTTGGCCATTTTCGAATATACGCAAACTTAATCCACTTCTTTTTAAGATGGAATTGATCAAGCTTTCTAGGATGTAGGATTTATACCTTCTAGCTAAAGGATACACCCTAAAAAATTGAAGACTATCCTAATTTTCTCTCCTTTGCTCAAATCCAAAATTTACTTCATTTTACTTCTTGCTTACGCGGTGTACGGTTGTTCACCATAATTTAGTTATTGATCTGTATGTATCTATGTTCTACAAGTTAAACCAGACATGGCCAAAAGTAAATCTGTAATTGTTACGTGAGTCTAAAATAATAACAAAAACTCCAAAAAGCTGAATGTCAAAAGGTCACCGTCTTTGCTTTAAAAACTGATGGTATTCATGCGTACGGCGCTTACTCGTTATTTTTAGGCCATCTAGGCAACGAATATTATGAAACCACACAATAAGTCCAGTCTGGTATATTTTCTTCTGCTTTGATGTAATTCCAGGCTGCTTTTTATCGAATTGGGCATCTTTTTCATGCCAGCGTAGTAATTCATCTGTGGAATATAACTTTTCGTACTCAACAGAAAAGGCCTCAATATCATCAAAATCCTTTAAATTCAGTACAGTACTTTCATCTACGAAACTTCCATCATTAGTGTTGGTCATCGAACTTCTTGCCTCTTCTTCAAAAAGTTGGTTTTTGTCATCCTCATTCCTATCCTCTGGATCATAAAAGACGTACGGATAGAAACTTTTTGTAACAGGATTGACTCTGAGATCAAAAAGTTGGATGCTGTTTCTTGAAGCCTCAGTATATTCTATGATTTCAGACACATCCTCAATCGAGTTTCCTAACATTTTCAATTTACGTAGATGCTTTAAGCCATGCAAACCTCTTAATGTATTCAAGTTGTTGAAATTAAGATTTAATGTCACAAGGAGTGGGAAAATTGAGCTAAAGCTAGCAGGTAGGGACGTCAATTGCATTGCAGAGATATTGAGATTTGTTATAGTGGAAAACATTCCTCCCCTAGACAAGTCGATTTGTTCAAAGTCAATACTACTTCCTGTAAAGCATGCCTCCTGTAAGTGTGATGAACTTCTTAAACTGTTTTGAATGATCTGTGCTCCGGCTGATGAACTTGTGAATCCCTGATATTTGAAGGACACCTTTTCTAAATACTTTCCTATCGAATCAACGAGCCTCGTGTTATTTCTATTGAATGACAACCTTTTTAAAAATGGAAACGATTGTAACGATGCTTCTGTGAGTATGTTGGAATTAAGTGAAAGCCGCTTTAAATTTTCATGTCTCACTCCTTGACAGATGAGCTGTCTAACCTTGTTCCTGTCTGCTGATAAATAAACTAAATTTGGTAAATTCTCTATTCCAATTAAAGAGTTGATTCTATTGTCATCAAGGATAAGATCTTCTAAAAGCCATAATTGATAGTTAGAAAAGTCCACCTGCCCGGAAATTTCGTTATTCGAAAGATTGAGATAACGAAGCATTCTGAAGTTCTCCAAATGATCAATATTCGCAATATTGTTTGAAGCCAAGCTAAGCTTCGTGAGGTTTGTTAAAGGCGCGAGTCCTGAAAGATTTTCAAGATGATTGCCGTCCAGTTCTAAAACTTGCAAGTTGGTAAACTGGAATGAAGCTAGGTTTGTCAAACTGTTGTCGTTCAGCTTCAAAATCTGAATATCCTGAGGAATTCCTTCAACATGTGAAATATGATTATGTGAGGCATCCAATAACCAGACGTTGGGTGTGAACTTGTTAAGACCGCGTAACTTGTCAAGATTTTTATCGCTAATATCAAGCTGCTCTACCAACTCCCAGTCTTCTTGTGGATAAGACTCTGTTATTGCTGAAACCAAGGAATTATTGGTCTGAGAAAAGGAGAGATCAGCCAATGTTGAATCACTCGGAATCATTTTTCCGTTAGCGGGATACCCTTCAATCTTTTCCTTCCTCATTTCCTGCACTGGTAACTTAAAAGAGACCTCTTGATGCCGTAAACGAGTGTCGTTACTATGGGGCTTTTTAAGACTGCTTCTTTTCTTGGTGATTGTCTTATGACTTGGAACGTGCAGAGGTTGGTATTCTTCAACTTGTGGTGAAACCGGCTTTGAAGTTGTAGGTGCCTCGATATCGGATAGACCGCTCAAACTATCCAATTTATCATCCGAAAGGGGATTAGAAGACAGCTTATTGCTGTTATCAACAGGAGACAACGTATCAGCACCATAAAGCTTTGTGTATTCATCCTTGCTTATATATTTGTTCTGCCTTTTATCGAATACTTTGTCCTTGTAATCCTCTGCAGAAATAAAATTCATTCCTGAGTGTGCAATCCTAGCTGGAGATCCAGGGCTGATTTTTCCAGCGTCACCAACTGCTTCATTTAGTTTTGTGGCAGTATCATCAGAATTCACTTTTGTCACAGCATGATTTGTCGATTTTTCATCAGTGGGGACATTGTTTTCCTTTTCTTCTTCAATCTTCGGTATGGAAACAGGTTTGTCTGTGTGTCCAAGGTCGCTGTAAGAGATATTTAATTGCTTTTGTAAGAGTTCAAGAGAGGAGGTAACGTTTACATCTTCATCTTCATTTTCGGTCTTTACTTCAGATATGATTGAGGAAGCATCGTGGGGATCTACCTGCTCGGATGTGGATGCTTTCTTTTTAATTGGTGAATCTAAAAGCACATCCCTATTGTTCGCCCCATTTCCATCAAATGTGTAGTCGGAAATTTCACTTCCAGGCCTTGGTAATGGTTTGCCAAACTTCTGCTTGAGATTCCGGAAAATATCATCACCGTTTTGATAGTAGTTGTTTGCTGAAAAAGTCGTAGCAGAGGGTTCTGAATCGAACTCATCAGCATCAGAAGTAAAATCTTCGGAATATGTAACCGAGCCTTCCACATTTTGCGTTTCTCTATTCTGTGGAAGTCGATCTGCAGCCTTAGCAACTGCTTTGTTATAAATACTATCTGCGCTCTGTAGAAAATTTCTTATTCGATCATCATCAACTTCGGAAGCGTCTATATCGCTAGAACTCTCTATGCTAGCCACCTTCCCCTCATCTTTACTTTTCAGATTTTGAATCTGGCTGCTTCCCTGAGATGGCTTTGATGCTTGTTCTCCATTCACATGACCCAGAATATCCTTGAATTTATCCTTTGTATATGTGTCATGGCGGTCCCAAAAGAGCTTAAGTGGAGAGCTTGGTGTAAAAGATCCAGATTCTGTGCTTTTATTGTGTTTCTTTGGCTTGTTTGCAAATGTGTCTGGCGGATATTCTTCATGAGCTACTTCAAAAGGCGGCTTGAGCTTAAAATTATTCTGCTTGAGATGTTTCACGAATTCGTTATTCCGATATTTCTTCCACTCGGCCTCGCTATTTTCGCTAAGCGCTGAATTTTTCAAGATTGTGTTGCTCTTGGCACTAATACTCAAATACGGATTCTCCAGAAGCTCTCCTTTATCTTTGGGCACATTGACACTGGGTGCATTTTTGATATTTTCGCTCCCACTGACATCACTGCTCTCTGTATCAACTTCTTGAATTATTTCACCAGCAGAAGAAGTTTCAGAAGAAACAGGCCTGGAATTATCATCGGGCTGTTCAGGAACATCAAATCGAGACGACTTCTTACGTATTCGCTGCCGATAGCTTTGAGTGTTTTCACCAGACGCATTTCTATCAGATTGAGGCCAACTTTGATCTTTTAAAACTGATGGCATCCAATCTTGGTAGGATTGATCGCTATGGATTGAATTCTCCTCCTGTATTCTTGAATCCTTCACTGCCGACGGACTTTCCTTGTTGAAATTTGCGTTTAAAACATACTTATTGGTCATTTTAGGGGGCTCTAGAGGAACGCAATCTGCAGTATGAACTGTACTTGTGTAATCATTATCATCATCGTTTAGTGCGACATCCGAAAAGCTGTTTGCGGTTTCCTGAATCTGTGGAGCTTTGAGTGGACTTGCTAATGCTGTGGAATGATTATTCTCAAGTAGCATACTGTCATTCCTGGTGCTTTCTCTGAAAGAATTGCCATATCCACTTTTATTCATTGATAGAGCAGGCTTTGGTAGCACGTTTCTTTCAAGAGAATCGGTTTCCAACTGCTGGCTGTCCTTAATTGCAACTTCTGTGTCACTTGGAAGATGTGAATGCTTGCTATCTCCTCTAGTTAAACCAACATTTGTATCACTAGATCCTGAGTATGTTCCTGTCTTACCGGAGAAGTCATCCTGAATTACGCTGTGTTCTTGTATCGGGTCCTTTACCACATTTTCTTCTGAACAGGAAACAACTGCTTTATTCCCATTTTCTGACATTTTTGTCCCTGCTGCAAGCTTTTCGAAAGCTTGGACTATTTTCTGTGTTCTATTTCCAGGTGAATCTTGGTAATCCATCTATTTGCAAGCAGTTTCCGGATGTTATTACAAACTGTCAAACTAAGGATTCGGTACAAATTAGCTGCTTTCTTTCTGATTGCATAAAATGGCTTTAAGAAAAGAAAAAGGAAGAATTATGGTAGAAGTATCCAAGTTGATAGATAGTGTTTTTCTTTTTCATTATTTACCTGTTGATCTCAATGGATTTCCGCTTTATTTCGTAAAAGATAAATACCGCGTGTAAACAAAAAATGATGCAAAAAAAAAAAATTTACTATAACTGCGCATCATATCTATACATCCTTTCCACATGTATCACTTGTTGCTCTCAATTAACACACTTTTCATTTAAATACATTTTTTTACATAGCACCTGTCAGACCTTACATCCACATGTCAACTCCAAAAAACCGAGTATCATCGAATGGATGGTAAATAAAGCCATGCTCGATCTGTTTAGCATTGGCTTCAGCCTGCAATTCAAGTAATGCTGGTTTATGTGGTGTACCAACCAACAGCTTGGTGACTTTATCGACATCCGCACCGGTGAGTTTCTGCCAGAATGTTCCAACCTCAACATTCTCACGGTTTCCAAGTAAATGATCATACAAGAATTGCCTGCCATCTTTGGTATTTGCATGTCCATAAATGTTAACATCAACAGCAGTATGTCCATGGGTGGACCAGCCAACTTGTGCTCTAACCGAGACCATGTTGTTTAGATAATTCTGGATTAACGATGTGTCTTTCAATGCAATCAAGTTGCTCACGTCCTGCTTATCGTAGTCGTAAATGCCTAGGCCTTCCTCTAAAACCTGCTTTTCGACAAATATCGTCAATTTGTCGCTCTTCTCGGCCTCAGAAAGCGACTCAGATTCCAATTTCGATAGAAACTGGTGCACCTCTGTAGTCAAAAACTCTCCAGAGTGCGTAGCATTCTCAAGAACCTTAGGCTTCCACAAATACTCGGGATAGGCCTCTGTTATCTGCCGTCCAACATCCAAGCCACCTGTTTCATGATCAGATGTCGACACAATGTATGTTGGCACATCAGTTGAATCGGCAAAGTCGATCACTGCCTTGAATGCCTTGTCATAGGCAAGAACTTCGCGAACCTGGGCTGCTGGATCGTTGTAATGTCCAGCATGATCAATCCGAGAGCCTTCAACCAAAAGGAAAAAGCCTTCATCGGAATCTTTAGTGGCTTCCGACAAAGCAGTTAATGCTGTAATGACCTCCTCTTCCAAGCTTGGATACTTCTTCTCCTGCCTGTCCAAGTCAAAGGGAATGTTGTAATATGCCAAGAGAGAAAGCATAGGCAAAGTGACATTCTTGCCCAAATCCCAAGAGTCGAATTGCTTTTTGTCCAAGGCAACGTTGAAACCCATTTTCTCGGCCTCATCTATCAAATTTACCTCATCATCACGGCAACCACCCTTTGAGCTGCCTGGAAGATAGAAGCATCTGCCTCCACCAATCATCAAGTCGGTAACACGGCCCAAAGTGGTGTTAAAGCCGAGCTGCTGATTTGCTATAAGTGTCTGCATGAATCTATAGTCAACGTGTGAGTTGAATGCTGCTGGAGTGGCATCTGTGATGGATGTAGTCACAACAAGTCCAGTTTTATAACCTTTCAACTTTAGAGCCTCCAAGATGGTTCCTCTAGGATTTTTCAGTGGATCCACGCCAATTGCTCCATTGTACGACTTCATGCCACACGAAAAAACGGTTGCACCGGCTGCCGAGTCCGTGATGTAGGAGGAGTTGCTACGAGTCCTGCTCGAGCCAATAAAATACTTGTCTAAGAAAAGCGTGTCATCATAAGGGAGATTGTCACGATGTTGGCGGAAAGTCCGGGCCATGTTAATGGAAGCTGGTCCGGTTCCATCCGTCACCATCATGATGATATTCTTCTTACCTTTTGGGGCTTTTGTGGTGCCTGATGCGTCACCAAATCTCTCACCCACATTTCCAGCCTCTGCAAACTTGAACGAAAGCCAAAGCAGAACAAAGGTAAGAAGAAGGGCTATTTTTATGAGCCAAACCCGTCTTCTTCTGCATGCTCTTGGTTGCTTTTGCAAAGAGGCATCTGTACCATTTTTTATAGTTACATTCTCAGTGGATTGCAACTCCTCGGCTGAGGACGGAATTGCCTTATAGTCTTTTGTGGCTGACATTACTCAAGAACTTGAAGAATAATCCAACAAGTTGATGTGTCTTGCTGAAGTAGTATGACGATTGAAGAAAAAAGACGGTGTGAAAAAGAGAAGAAAATGGTTCTGGAATGGGAAAAAGGTAGATTAAAGGGGAAAATAAAATCAGGGGCGACTTAATAATGGAAATGGAAATAAAACCAAAAAAAAAATTAACAGCGGGTTGCGAGAGGTAATAATAGAGATAGATGAAGACAAACCGGGGTGATAAGAAACAAGAAAAAATAATAATAAAAATAGCAGCCGCAAGTGCGTCAGGCTTTGCCCAATAATGCTTGACAGCAGTATCCGGCAAGAAACCGTTATTGTGGCTACCGACATTAACTTCAAAGGATGCACCTGAAGAACCAATTTTTTTCTTTATTTAATCCAACTGGAGATTTGGACATAATATCAATAAATTGAAAGTATGATACTAAAAGGTGAGTTGCAACTGTAAGGATATGCAGAAGTGGTGGAAAATCTATAAAACTGCATACAGGAGAGGATTTAATGTACATAGAGTAAGAAGCAGATAAATGTGAAAAAACAAGAGCTTAAAAGGACATTCGAATGAAATCGAAGTTATGCAATGCAGTTATAAGTTATAAATTAAAGAGGCATTTGCCAGTAAACATTGAATAACTATATCAAAGAGCGTAACATGAAAGTAAATGTTAGCAGGTTGTTCAGCTTTTGTCAACGGAATTTGCCTCACTCAAACGTGGCTTTGGCTGGCCCAACAAGCCGTGAATTTCCGAAGACTGCTCAGAGATAGAGCTCTGTTCTTCATCGGTATTGCTAGAGGAAGAAATTACAACACGATGCTTGAGTTTCTTGTTCATCTTGTAGTACTCAGGGCTCTGGATGATGTTATCGATCACGTAATATTGGAAGGAGTTCATAATTAGCGGGAAAATCATCATGACAAAAGCCACTTGAAGCTCTGGAATGGAATCTGACCAGCTAAGTATCCAAACGGCAAAACGCACAAGAAATGGACAGAGAACAAGAAGCGTATAAATAATAAGCTTCATGGATAAAAGCCCCAAGAAGTATAGTCCAAGCTGCTTTGAATAGTAGTCAAATCTAGGAGGATTGCCATACTCCCCACTATCTATTCCCGATATGCCCGACTTCTTTGCGAGGTGATAAATCGCATAAAGAAGCCCCCATAGAATTGGAATGCCGACAGTTGTATCGAATAGAATATTGAGGAAATAGTAATCGCAGGGATTATCACAGAGATCTGAAGGCTTTGGCCGGCCCTGCTTGTATTGTAGATAATATGGAGAAGTTGTTTGGTTGTTTGGATCACCATTTTCTTTAAACCATTCGTCCGAATTCCCGCCCAATATGCTCATTCCAATATTGAGCAGATGCACACCAAGAGCTCCGAGAACCTGCTTGGAAACATCAAAGAACCAAACCCTCCAGGGTCGTCTATTTGGATACTCGTGGAATCTTTTCCAAACCAAAGAAGATAGTGCAAGAATGCCTAGGCACCCTTGAATTAGGAGTGAAAAGGGACCTAATATCTCACACCTGTCTCTCCTTGGAGAGTCCGGCTCAACCATTTCGGGGTGTCTAATTTTTCACACAGGATTTATGGCTTTGCTATGCTTGAGTAGGCAAAAGAAGCTTTGAAGTCGGCCAATTTTTGGATCAGCGTAATTCTGGAAAATTTCAAGGAGGTACATTTTTTTCGACCTTTGCATGTACGGATGAGCTGCGCCTCTGGACATTGCGTGTTCAGCCACACGAGAGAATTATCGCTGGATTTGGCTGGTGGAGAAGCGAGGATGACAAATCCCAGCAGTGGTAATTGGCAAAAAAATAAAATCAGAAAAACTGAATAATAATGCTTACATAACTATAAATATTTCGGGCGGGGGAGAGTGATAACATAATAGCAGAGTAGTTATTTTCTTTTGAGTCTATACTGGAAGGATAATATTTGCATCACATATTATACACAATGTGGTTCTCGTGGGGAAAGGATAAGAAAGACAATTGTCATTGTGACAAGCATGAGAAGTGTGATATGAAGAAGTGTGACATGAAGAAGTGTGATGACAAGAAGTGCGACATGAAGAAAGATGACGGTAAGTTAGATTTGTAAATGTGTATTTCAGGCGGTTGGCCATATGTGCCTTTTTTAGATATGATACTAACATATAAGTACGTTTAGGAAAGCCAAAGCCTTGCTGTGTGTGTCTTGATGAGAAGGATGCTCGGGATAAGTGCATATTGTTGAAGGGTAACGAGTCTCCAGACTGCGAGGAGTTGGTTGCTAAGTACAAGAAGTGCATGGCTGGTTATGGATTTAAGATTTAGGGTGGTGAGATAGATTTCATGTAGATAGAAAAGCAATATATTTATATTTGACAAGCACGGAGGGGTGAGTAGGTGAGTTTAAGTGTAGCACAAGAAGTATGTGGATATTCGTAGATAGAGCGTATACTATTTTGTGGGTATGATTTGCATCGCCAGAGAACCAACATTTATTATGTAAGGCTTTACATCGCCAGAGATACAACATTTATTATGTAAGGCTTTACACCGCACTAGATACAATATATACTATGTATCACTTTACATCACATTAGATACAATATATACTATGTATCACTTTATATCGCATTAGATACAACATATTCATGCATGGCTCTACATCGCACTATACAACATCCTCATACAATTACTGCTGGATTCAAGATCAGATTTCATAGAGAAGTATATTTATATATTTTGCCGGTCTCTCAGTTCTCACCCCACACGTTGGCAAGCAACAGGCTCAAATCAGCATCGGAGGACCGCACCTGGACCTTCATCATGGCACCCTTTGAGCTCAAAATGAGCTTGACAAGTGCCCCAACTTTGGCACCATCGACACTGGTGCCAAACAACTTGAGAGTGTGCGTGGACTCGCTGTGAACTCTGGCAGAACCTTCAAGCGGCAGCATTCCAAGCGTCCGGGTAACCTTGGCGACGACATCCTGCATGTTTGTGGACTCGGCCGAGCCAAGATTGTACACTGCGACTTCCTCGTTGGGCAAAGAGTCGAACACGGCAGTGAAGGAGCCGGTAAAAGCCGGGATGACGAAGTCGGCAGGGGTGATCTGCAAGTCCTCGACCTGGTACTCGTCTGGGTAACCCTCATCGTCTTCAGCCGGCTCACCGGAAGCCTCATCGAGGTCCTTGGCGACGTACGAGAGTGTGTTTGACAAATTTGCGGCGTCGTATCCGGAGTCTGGTCTTTTGTACGAGATGTAGACAGAGGCCTTGGAGTCCGGTCTTAGAAGCTGTATTGGGATGCTGAGCTCCTCCTGGTAGGCATCTGAGTCGAGCTGGCCGATAACGGTGACATTTTCGAGTTGCAACGTCTTCAAAGTGTTGCACACGTCGTACTGGACGACGAGATGGTGCTTGAAGACGTGCTTGACGGCCCGGACGACGAACTCCGTGTCGGTCTCGGTCAATTCCACTGCCTGCGAGGAGTGCAAGAGGTCCCCGTAGGACTCGAACTGCGGCAACGTGGCCAGTTCGCGTGCGTAAACCAGCATCTGGGATTTCTGGGCCTCTTGCTGGGCCTGGGTCGTCAACTTGTCGCCAAATGCAGCCCCAGTTTCACCGCCGGCCTCACTGATCTCACCCTTGATCTCACCTTTTATCTCGTCCTTCATCTCATCCTTCACTCCTTCCTTGATCTCACTCTCACCCTGCATCTTCTGCCGCAACTGCTCGGCCATCTTGTCCTCAACAGAGCACGTTGGGACGGCCGACGCGTCGAACGGCCGTGCAAACGACGCCTTGTCGTCCGACCGCACGTACTGGCACAACTGCTGCTCCAAAGATGCAAGCGAGAACCTAGTCTGTGGATCCAAAAGTGCCCTAGTTCTCGCCGAGGCCTCCGGACTGCCGTCAGCCTCCTTCAACAGATGCAATGCAAAGGCTGCCCGGTCTCTAACCTCGTCGTCCACGTCTCTGAGGCACCTCTGGAGGAGAACCTCGATGCTCAAGGTGAGTTTTTGGTCCCCAACAAGTGCAAATTTCGACAACGCGACGACCGCCGACGACCGGACGATCGAGTTCTCGAGCACCACCCGGTTGTAGATGTACCGGACGTACGTGGATGGCTTGGAGGCCTTAGGACCGTATTGGCCAAGCATGTGCAAAACACGCACTGCCAACTCTGTGTACTCGCAGTCCTCAATAAACTCGCAGAGCAGCTTGAGAGCGTCCTCGCGGGCCTCCGGCACAAACTTCACGATGTCAAACACAGACTCCACGACGGAGTTCTTGAAGGTGAAGCCTCCTTCGTCCCGCAAAGCATCTCCCAAAAATCCAAGAAGCACCCGATGCTTGTCGGGGAACTTGAGCGCCAAAGTGCCCACTGCACGCACAACGACGACCTTGAACTCGTCCGTGATGTCGTCCATGAACCCGCCGATGATCTTCACCAACCGGTCCACACTCTCTGCACTGCCCGTCTTCAACAATGTGGTGATTGCATACGTCGAAATCGACCGGCACGGGTCGTTCACCAACTCCTCGATCTCCCCATTACACGGCCTCACCTTCTCGGGGCTCGAAACTGCCAGCCGGCTCAACAATCTGATGGCTGCAAACCGGGTCACAGTGCGAGGAACAGAGAGAAGTTTCGAAACCGTCGAAAATGCCTGCATCTGCTGCTCGGAAGTGAACACGCGGGCCAGCTGTGCACTCAACACGACCTTGGCGGCCTCCAGCTCCACCATCTCGGACTTGTCCGAGAGCCAGGAGGCGAAAAGCGGCCAGGAGCGGGTCGCCGAGGCGTCGATCGACGCACCGACCTGCACCTCGTTTGCGAGCTGCACGCCCACGTACCGCACCAGCTGCACGGTGGCAAACGAGTTCTGCAACCGCCGGCTGCCCGTGAGCTGCTGGATCAGCTTCTGCATGCCCATCTTGTCGTCTTTCCTCAACTGGTACATCAAGCCTAGGGCGTGGTACTGGTGGAAATATGTCGATTGGGGCAGACGCGACGACCCGGAGACACCTCCCTGGGCCGTATATGGCGACCTCACGATGCTCTTGGCTGCACCAATCGTATCCTGTGCCTCGTTTGCCCATCTTCTAACCACATCTTTCGCAACTGGAAACAAATGATACGTAGAAACCAAAGCTGCACAGCACACAGCCTGATTCGAGTCCACAATGCAGTTGCGCATTGCACGCTCTGCTGCGTGGATCGTCGAACCATCTAGAACACGCGAAAGTGTCCTGACCGCGTCCGGCTTGAAAACGGCCTCTCTGCCTTGTATATCCTTCATTATCGATGCCGTAATCATCAACGTGTCCTCAGACATCGAGCAGAGCTCCTTGATTGCCAAGTAGGCCATCTGCCGGAGAGACGGATCGTTGTTGTGGAAAAGTTTCGACACTGAGAAAAAAAGGTTTGTTGCTTCTGTTTTGTTGAACGTCTCTCCGTGGTATAAAAGATGCACCAATTGCGACAACAACCGCCGGCACTTCTTCGCCTTTATTGGGCTTGCTCCAAATGCCCGCTGGGACTCCTGGTAAACCGTCATTTTGTCCGGAAGAACCCCAGATTCGGGGTCTTCGAACCGCTTGTACGTAGATGTCGACATTTATGCTTGAGGCTTCAATTCTAAAGTCAATGCTTTGCTAATTTGTGTGCCAACAACGAGTCTCGATTGCTCAAACGCCCGCTATGCTCAGAACTGCAATTCAGTCAAGCTTGTTTGTTCTTACTCGAAGGTGTTGCCAGCTGCCTCTGATGTCCTGTATTGAGTATCTGTACAAGTGTTGTTTTTCTGCTCACCACCACATCGTCCGCGAAGAATCAAATAAGTGCTGGGAAAAAAATCAATGCCAAAAAAATAAATAAAGAAAAATCTGCCTACATTTTGTCGTTTTTCAAATTTAATACCTCAGCCTGATCCACACTAATCCCGATTCATGCCCAAAATGTATCAAGATTCCTTTTTATAAACTATTAGAAACATCTTCGCATCCATCTTCACATCCATCTTCACTTACATTTTCACTTACATCTAATTCTATCTCCATCTTCATTTTAGTTTTCATTTTCCTCCTCCTCTCCATCTCCCAGTCCTACATTCCCCAGAAAAGCGTCTCTACATCCTTGCACCACTCTAAGCCGCATGATACATATATACATTAACAGCAAAATCGTAACTCTATATAAGACCCACCCAAAGAACAAGAAATACAACCAGCGAATATGCACAGCATCTCCCTCATTACATCACAGTATACAGAAGTTGTGAAAGGTTCTTTTTTGCAGTTGGATCATCTGCCAAAACGCGATCAAAAGTGTGATCACGTAAAGATTGCGGCACGCGTTCTTTAAGAGCAGATCGGGCATCTGCATTGTCAGCCAGCCGTAAATAGCATCTGATGACGTGCCTTAGAAGCCGCGGTGCAGGGTTAACTGCCATCTGGTCGATCATCAACTTTAAAACGTTAGACACTGCATCAAACCTCTCGTAAGTCTGGCAAACGTATGCCAAACCCGTATCGTCCATCAGAATCTTCTGGACAATGAAAATGGCCACCGTTTTACTCAATTCGGATGATGACTCCATGATCTTAAGACATAATGGGATTATTTCCGTTGTGAGAAGGAACTGGATCACTTCAGGACTGTCGTTTTTCACTAGCGCACCAATTACTCCCAAACTGGTCAATCGAAGATACTCGAAGGGCCTCTGCTTGGAGCTGGTGTTCAAGAATGGATACAAAAACAATGGAATTTGCGCATGTAGGAATGCTGCACGCGTTTCTGGATGGGATGCAACACATTGCAGTAATGCCAATGCATTGCAAACACGATTAGATGCTGGAGTAGTCAAATTTTGAGGTGAAAGATACGGATAAATCGATATTATCTCCTCCAAAAGAGCCGTCATCACCCCGTACGAGTTCCAGAGCACCAATGCAAGATCATCGTAGTACTCTCGTTTCTTTCCAAGCTCCAGAAGTGCCTCCTCCTTGTTTGGGCCGTAAGTCAACTCCACAATCCATGAGCATATCTTTTCATCTTCTACTGCCTTTCTTGTTGCTGCACCGCCTTCCTCCCCGGCTCCCTGGCTTCTCCTTGTTGGGCCATTGTTATTATTGTTGGAGTTGCCGCTGGCTCCAGAGCCATTACTGGGTGAGTTACCAGACATCATATTTTCACTATTTCCGTCCTTAAGAGTGGCTTTTGAGGCCTGGAGTTGTTGTGACATCAGCTGTGACGCCATTGTTGGCTGCGACTGTTGATTCTGGTGATTAACTGCCGCTGTAACCGCCGCAGCTGCCTGCAGTTGCTGGGAAAGTGCCAAGTTTGGTTGTTGATGTTGTTGCTGATTCAAAAATTGTGATTGGTAGGTTCTTTGTTGGTTTGGAGCATCCACGCCACCCAAGTCAAACTGCTGTCTGTTGTTATACATGTTCCGTTTGTTTGTGTAATACAGAAAGCTTGTGGAAGGCGAAAGTGATAATATGGTGAATGGAAAAGAACTGAAGTAAAGAAGACTGGTGGAGGAGTAGAGCTAGAAATAAAATAATGAAGAATAAAAATAAAAAG
>ERZ746981.134-NODE-134-length-59408-cov-11.483457_pt1 | contig 59408 bp, 25 predicted proteins | sample MGYA00374948_ERZ746981 | MGnify/ENA primary metagenome ERZ746981 (study PRJEB28757, sample SAMN06711160) | food metagenome | host: microorganism | place: China:Harbin | collected 2017-01-30 | study: EMG produced TPA metagenomics assembly of the Analysis of...
ATGATATACAAAAGGGAATATATTCACTTTATATAGATGTAGTTCTTGTATTAATCAGATGATATAACAATACCATCTTTTCTTACTTGAACTCCATTGTTTGAGAGCTTCATTGTTTTGACCAAAAGTCTTGAGTGCTTTGTGTTGGTATATGAATATACGGTTACGAAAAAATATAAGCTTGTCAAAAAATTGTGTATTTTGATCATCTTGATCTATAACTAACAATAAGTTTAAAACGATAGAAAAAGAGATGAATTATAAATAATATTCTAACACTATCTTCTCAAAAATAATAATTCTATATTTAAAATTAGTGTTAAATAAATGTATATTGCGAGCATATTTACACCAAAATAAACTTACTTTTGTTTCAATTAAAGCAGTGTGCTAAAAGAAAAGATAGAAAATGGTTCTTTTTCCTTTTTCAAGGGATTCTTTTCCTTGTTAATTAGGTTATATGATAATAAAATATCAACAAGAATCATTCTCGTTCCCTTATAGTTAATAATAAAGCTTTTAGAATTTGCCAATTAAATATTTTCTTGTAATAACATTTCACACCATATCTGCGAAGCATCTCTTTGCAACACTGAGAATTAGAAATATAAATCAAATTAACATATTTCCTAATTCAGCCACTTGCGAGCTTCCCTATCGACAAATAAATTTCGCGCGTTTTGCTCCAAATTGCGACTTTTTTCCATTCATTCTCACTATATTTATGTAAACAAGCGCGAGAAGGTGAACCAATAAGTTAAATTTTGAAGTAAGGCGTCAGATTCGTACTTCTTTTAGACAGCACATTAAGGAGCTTGAATTCCTCTATTACGGATAACTTAACACACATATGGATAAAGAAAATAATTTGCAAACCCAGAGTGGAATTGCCAAAACCGTTAATCCGGACCAGCTCTACGCCTTTTTGAATCGTGTGGCAGGAGTGTTGTTTCCGGCGTTAAGTGAGCAGGAAGTTAAGATTTATGATGATAGCTTAATTCCTTCCTTCGTGAAAGATGAAAATCCGTCCTTTATTATTTTGAAGGGCTCCATCATCGAGAATGGACATTTGGTTGAAGTCATCCCAGGTTTGGATCAGACATTATTTAACCAGAAAACTTCGTGGCTTGCATTACTTATCAAAGGTCAAGGGCAAATTGTTGCAGAATGGCCTTTAGAAGAGCAAATTTTTGTTAGTGATTTTATGCTCGAGGCTGATGGATATCTCAACAATTTGGATAAGTTGAGATATTTTGTCTCATATGTGGTTTCAGTTTACTTTAACGTTATTTCACGACTTCACGAAGAAAAGTCATTCAGATCTGAATCAGAGAATTCAAGAGCAATTGCAAATAAACAACTACTTACAATTAGAAAGAAAATAAACGAGCTTGTTTTGTCTTTGCGGCAAGCACAGCAAACTGTTCACACACCTGATCTATTAATTGGTGTACCATCACAAATTAAAAAGCTTGCTTCCAACGCTGATTTGAATAATGTGAAGCCCGAATTTTCAAGGTATGATAGCTTGGTTCAAGACTCATCATTTCTAAATGAAATACAGTCTGTGGCTACCCATTGGATTCAGGATATTCAAGATACAGTTGCAGCCTCTTATGACCTCGAAAATGGCAGTGCTGATATGGAGATTCGCTTCTGGGCAGCAAAAGAATCTAGCCTACGATCTATAATTCAACAGTTGGAGGAACCTACTGTTAAATTAACATTAGAAATTTTGAAAAGGGGTAAAAGGTTTCATAGTGGTATCACGTATTTATCGGATTCGAATATTCATGATTCCCTTTCTATTGCATCCAAATATAATCAACTTCTCAAAAGTTTGCCAATACAGGAATTACTTTCTTCGAGCGATCTTCAAAAGATAAACCACTCTGTGACAAAAATTTTTGATTATCTACAGAAACTTAGGGTGGTTAAATACCCAATTCCTAGAGCTGCATCTTTAGTTCAATCGATTATTAAAGAGATAATTAGTACTACATCAGATGTTTTAAAGAGAGTGAAGCTGATGAGCATTCCTTACTTAAAATTTATGAACATTTATGAACATTTTACTGATATCTGTGAGAACCTGGATATAGAGATAAAAGATTTTACGTTGATGGCAAGAGAGTTATTAAGAAAAAGATCTGATAAATTCATGATGATTCGTATTTCTGATTCCAGTGAATTGCAAAAGCGGTTGGGTGATATCAAGGACATCCGTTCGAATCATCATGAGTTGGTCAAGGCTATTAGAAGACTCGATGGTATGGACACCTTTGATGGCAGAAGTTTAAGTGACAGAATCCCTTCAATCGTTGAGCTTTTTGAAACGCCCGCGTTACTTGATACATCATCGCCTGGCCAAGAAACCTTTTTAGAAAGCGTCCAAAAATATAACACTAAAGTTAATAAGCTTGAGAAAGATATTGCAGAATGTTTAGAGGTTGAACTTCGGAAACATGAATCAAGTCCAGAGAATATGCTACATATTTTTTGGGAATTTTCATTTTTATTGGAGAGACCAAAAGTCAGCAATTACCTTCAGAATTATCGGGAGAAACTTACAAACTATTTGGAAAACCAATTTTATACGCTAGAAAATGAATTGACAAAGCAAGACAGATTTTGCTCTATTTTAAACCTAAGAAACATCCCAGAAGGCTCTGCTAATATTATTAGTACATTTGAACTGGAAGATGGACTTGATCAATTGTCAAATGATATGGAGATTGTTTTATCAAAGCATTGGGAAAAATATCCTGAAGGTAAAAAAATTATGTCTGAAATGGAGTTGATCGACTCAAAATTTGATGCCTCCTCGTTGTTTAAAAGTTGGTGTGCTACTATTACTAACGATTTGGCGGATCCTGTTTGGAGACATTCTCCTTTACTTATAGAATCGGAGAATGACTATTTAAAAGTTCAGGTGAATTTTGACTCAGATTCACTAAATGTTCCTCGAAATATGTTATTTCTTAGAGCCCTTACATTTGATATTCCTTCGATAATTTCCAAGTATGCTAATACTGTTAAAAGATTGCATCCATATGTTATCTCATTGCAGCAGGCATTTCTCAATTATTCAAATCTATTAGATACGTCTGACAAACTAGGAAGCCTTGGATTACTCATGATTCATAAAATTTCTCCGATTGAAAAATGTATTACTATTCTTATCAATTCTACTTGGCAAGATTTTTTAAAAGCTGAGGATCTTTATTCTTCCAGCATTACCCAGACTAAAGAAAATGAAGCACTGCACTCATTACGACAATTTGCGAATTATATTCTCGAGCTTAGAGCAGAATATGAACACTTGAATAAGGCCCGACATTCTTTGTTGAAATGGATGGCAAAAATTTCTATATGTACCTATGAAGTTAGCACATTTGCGGAAATTTTGTCGAACATTCAAAGGACAATAGACAATATCACTTGCAATGTACCTATTGGTTCTACCAAAATGTTTTTTGAGCTGCTTAATAGAACTATAAAGGAATCACTTTCGAGCCGGTGTATTTATCAGCTTCAACAGTATTGTATTGAAATGAAGTCATTGGTTACTATACGACGAAACATTCCTATATTAAGGCATAGATTGAGTTTTGATGGCCTTAAAATTGAATGTACCCCACCGTTAGAGAATTCATTGATGATGTTGTTACAACTTTTGGATGAAGCAATATCTGTGGTATTTGATCAAATGCCTATACACCATCATTCAAAATTTGACGTTAAGAAACACTCTTCCAAAAGTTTATGTTATGGCGATATAACACCTAGTGTTCTTGAATGTTATAAATCTTCTATAAGAGATATGAAATCATTGATGAATAGAGCCATGCAATTCTGTAATCGCTGGAAAGAAATTCAAGGGTTACAACATATCGAGGGTGATGAATTGATACTGCAATGTTCATCTCTTCAAGATTGGATAGACGCTTTTGGTGATCTGTACAAAATTAAAGCATTGATTGATTCCGGAGAATCTGAAGTGCAGATAGGGCCATTTTTGATAGAGTTTAACAGTGTTCAATCAAAAATGATGGAAAAGTTCAATTTGTTAATCAAAGATTTATCGCCTGAATTTTTGAATTGTTTATCTGTACTGAAAGAGAAGTTAAATATTCAACTTTTGAAATCATTCAATGATATCAAAACGTCAAGTCGCAAAATGGACATTACGGATATCAAATTTTTGGCGGAGGTACAGAAGTCGAGAAAAGTACTGGAAAGATCTAACATCACCATGAAAAATATAAGTAAGGCAAATCTTTATGTTCAGCTTTTCAACATCCAAATTTCAGGTTCATCTATTCTTTTGGAGCAGCTCACCGATAATTTTCAATCCCTGCGTCTTCTTTGTGACTCCATATTCAATCAATTACAATTGAAGCGAAATAGAGTACTTTCGAAATTAAACATAGTGCTCAACTCATTTCATGGAGGATTAAGGAAATTGAAAGAAGATTGGCCGTTATTATATGATAATATACAAAAGTTATCATCATCGGAAGCAATACATCAATTGAATGATTTTGGAAAGCAATTTGATGTGATTCAAGAACTTAACGAAAACATTAAACTTGCTTCTGAGTTAATGTCTGTTGATTTTTCATCTGATGTTGCCTTGCAAGAAATTTCTAAGGGGACAGTAGAATTGAGAAAGGCTGTTGAAATGTGTGATGATGGTTACGGCCAGCTGACAGATTTGTATTCTACTCCATGGAGCAAGTTTTCTTCAAAAGCTTTAAGGAGCCTACTGGAAAAACTTTCGGAACATCTTAATTCAATACCAAGTAAGTTTAGGACATCCTATTGGCATATGAAGATTCAAAAGCTTATATCTGAAGTTCTTCGTTCTAACACTGTTTTCTTGATGTTGTCATCAGAAGCAATGACAAAGGATTATTGGGATGAAATCTTTGAGGGATTGACTATGAAGCCGGCTCCTGCATCAATGACTCTTGGAAATGTTTTATCACTACAGCCTCTAAAAAACAGGAAATTCATTAGAAAAGTTATTCAAAGGGCAGAGTATGAAAGGAAATTGGTTGCAGCGACCGAAAAGTTAGAGTCTTCCTGGGAAAACATTAAATTCGATGTTTATGATTATAAAGCAGGATTTAAAATTGTAAAGGGGTGGACTAAGCTTTATTCAAGATTGAACGATGATCTTGAAACTTTGAGGGCAATGAAACTTTCAACCTCTGGAGAAAAAATTGGAAGGCGGCTAGAACATTTGGAAGGCAGATTGTCGGTTGTAAAGAAACTATTAGATATATGGTCAGAAACCCAGACAAGTTGGATATATCTTTTTGAGGTTTTTAATGTTAACCAAACAATAAAAAAACAAATTCCTTCTGAATCTACACGATTTGCTGCAGTTTCATCAGACCTCCGTTTTAAGTTATCTCCATTCCTTGAATCAGGTAACGTGGAGCAAGCGGCAAAAAACCCAAATGTTATACCCACACTTGAGAAGGCAGCTGTTGCTTTGGAAACCATTAAAAAATCGCTAATAAGCTATTTAGAAAAAGAGCGCCATCTGTTTCCCAGGTTTTATTTTGTTGGAAACGATGACTTACTAGAGATTGTCGGAAATCCAACAGATATTCTAGTTGCCTGTCGGTATGTGGGAAAAATGTTTCCTTCCATTTGCAATTTGAAATACAATGCATCATCGATGAAAATAACAGAGATAGAGGGCTGTTATGGAGAAACCATTAAACTCAGCTCTCCCGTTAGTTTTAAGGATGCATCATTTGCCAGAAATTGGCTTACAAAATTGGACGACGTCATAAAACTCACGTTATTTAAATTAGTTCACCTAGGATTATTAGATTTTGTTGAAGTATTTGAGAATGATCTTGAAATTCAAAATATACTTGAATGGCTTAATAAATATCCTGGCCAAGTTACCCTCATAGTATTACAATTATTGTGGACATCGAAGGTAAAAGAAGCGCTAGAAAATAATAAAGAATTGGAGAAACTACAAGTGAAATATTCCTCAATACTTGATTTACTTAGTCAGTCAGTGCATGGTAATATTTCCCGTGTAACCAGATTGAAACTTGAAAATATGATTATTGAGATTCTTCACGAGACATCCATCATCGGGGATCTACTTAGAAGTGATGCAAATCGTTCCACTGAATGGATGAACCAGCAGAAGTTTTATTTCAGTAGTGAATCACCTCAAATTTCCAGGTCTTTATTAATAGAGCAGGCGAATTCGAAATTCTACTATGGGTTTGAATATACAGGGTTAGTACGACGGCTAGTCCATACACCTTTAACGAATAACATTTATTTGTGTGTGACAGAGGCCTTAAATCAGTTTTTGGGTGCGGCCTTATCAGGGCCCGCTGGCACAGGAAAAACAGAAACATTGAAAGCTTTAGGACAGAATTTTGGACGCGTTGTTTTAACATTCTGTTGTGATGAGACATTTGAAACACATTCAGTTGGCCGTATTTTAATCGGACTATCAAAATTGGGATGGTGGGGTTGCTTTGATGAGTTTAATAGACTTCCAGAGGCTATGCTTTCCTCCTTATCCACCCAAATCGATAAAATCGAGGGAGCTCTAGGTCACAATGGGGTTGAAAGTAAGTCCATTACTCTATTGAACCAAAATATAAAGGTTAACAAAAATACAGGAATATTTATAACCGGAAATCCAAATTATGTTGGAAGAACGGAATTACCGGATAATCTTAAAAGCAAATATCGAATATTCAATGTCGACAGACCCGACTCGTTGTTAATTGCCGAATGCATTTTACTTTCCCAAGGTTTCCATAATGCAAAGAAATTGTCATCACAAGTGGTGAAACTGTTTCAGATTTTTGGGGAAAAATGTTCGAGCCAGAAACATTATGATTTTGGTCTACGTTGTTTAAAAAATTCCTTGCTACAGGCGGGAGATATAAAGAGAAAACTGAAAATAAGTGATCGAGATTTGGATGAACAAAAGGCTGTGGCTGAAGGATTGTACAATGTAATTCTTCCAAGATTGATACCTAATGATCAGCAGATATTTAAGAAATGTGTTGACAATTTTGGCTTTTCATATGACATTATGGAGCGGAATGCTTCCTTGGCTTCAAATATCAAGAATAAAGCTTTTGAGGCTCATTTAACTGTATCAACCCTGTGGGTTGATAAGTGCCTACAATTATATAAAGTTTGGACATCCCATCGAGGAGTCATCATGATAGGGAAAACCGGCTCCGGTAAAAGTTCTATGTTGAATTGTCTTATTTCCGCTTTGAAGGCTGAATTTGAAAAAGGCATCATTGTGTACTATATTAATCCTAAGACGCTAAGTAAAGAGGAGCTTTATGGTACAATGGATTACACTACGAGCGATTGGAAAGATGGCATATTGACATCAATTTTGAGAGCTGATATTGATAATCTGAAAGGAGAGCAAGACAAAAGTATATTTGTTGTTTTTGATGGAGATATAGATCCAGTTTGGGCTGAGAATTTAAATAGTGTTTTAGATGATAATCAATTGTTGACCCTCCCTAATGGAGAAAGACTATCTCTTCCAGATAATTTGTCATTCATTTTTGAAGTTGATAATTTGTCATATGCTACTTTGGCAACAATTACACGATGTGGCGTTGTTTGGTTTGGACAGGAGCTGTTCGATGCTGATGCATTTTATTTTACAAAAATTAAGAAGTTTCAAAGTGAGAACACACACAACGAGCAGAATATTGATCTCAAGCTTGCTGCTAGTGGTGTTTCTGCTTATGATATAAAGGAGCTGTTTATATCCTCTTTGACAAAATTCATGCCTATTGATACATTGAAGAAAATTCTAAATCAATCTTCAGAGCTAAAGCATGTTATGTCGTACTCCGCAGAACGTTCAATAGAGACATTTTTTACTTTTTACAAGAAGGCATATCGTCAGCTTTTGATGTTCTTGGAAGAGAATCCGACTTTTGTGAGTGATGATTACTCTTGTGTGCTAAAAAAGTTGATATTGTTAATCACCATTTGGGCTTTTGGTGGAGATACTGTTTGGGCAGAAAGGACTAAGCTGATCTTGTTTCTTCTTTCTTTGCCTGAGTTTCGTGAACTGAAAAGCTCCTCAACTGTTTTAGATTTGGCGCATGCAAGCATTTCGTTCGAAAAATTGGATTGGTTTGAATTAGTAGCAAAAGCTGATTCCCTTGATCTAGAACCACAATCTATTGTTAAGCCCGACACTGTGGTTTCTACTTCTGACACAGTACAATTTGAGCGACTACTTACGACATTGCTTGAAGATCACAGATGCATAATATTATCTGGACCTCCGGGTGCTGGAAAAACAATGCTTTTAATGTCAACTCTTCGCCAGTCCCCTAACTTCGATTTTGCGGGCATGAATTTTTCAGAAGTGACTAGCCCAAAGCTTGTTCTTCAAATACTAGAACAATACTGTGTTTATACCGAAAATTCTGGAGGTTTGACATTACATCCTCTAAATGCTGATAAGTGGGTGGTGATATTTTGTGATGAAATTAATTTGCCTAAGCTGGATAGCTATGGCTCGCAGCCTGTGATTGAATTTCTTAGACAACTAGTGAGCTACAATGGTTTCTGGAGCCCTACGAAAGTTTCTTGGGTGACTTTATCACACATTCAGTTTGTGGGCGCGTGTAATCCTCCATCTGATGCAGGCCGTACACCACTAAGTGAACGGTTTTTACGGGTTTGTTCAATATTAATGATTGATTATCCAAGCAAGGCTTCCTTAAAACAAATTTATTTGACTTTTAATAAAAGTTTGTTAAAACTTGTTCCCGATCTTAGTGGATACTCTGGTGAAATCACAAATTGCATGCTTGAGGTTTACGAACACTTTTGTGAAAAGTTCAATGTTCGGACAAAGATTCATTATATCTGTTCACCGAGAGAATTAACTAGATGGGTCAGGGGAATCTATCAAAGCATTCAAGGGGCGTCGGATTTATCAATAAACAGTTTTATCCGTCTTTGGACATATGAAGCGCTAAGAATATTTTCTGATAAATTAGAATCAGAGCAAGATCAAAATTGGGTGTTGGATATGATAAAAAAAGTAGTTACAAAAAATATTCCACTTGTTGATTGTTATAAAGCATTCAGCATGCCAATATTATATTCAGACTGGCTTTCATACGGCTATGGTCCTGTTAATGAAACAGAAATGGCTGACTTTGTTCGTGAAAGGTTGAAAGTATTTAGCGTTGAAGAATCTCAGACTTCTGTTATTTTGCATCCCGGAATGATTAATCATATACTTGAGGTCGATAGGGTCTTGCGTAATTCACAAGGTCATTTAATATTAGTCGGACCAAGCGGCAGTGGAAAAAACACAATTACACATTTTGTGGCATGGATGAATGGAATCAAAGTGGTGAACTTGTACGTTTCACATAATTATACATTGAATGATTTTGACAACACGTTGAAAGATATTTTAATTCATGCTGGAATTAAAGGTGAAAAAGTTTGCTTTATTGTGGACGAGTCAACAATTTTAGAGTCTTCATTTTTAGAACGTATGAATACGTTGCTTGCAAATGCTGAGATACCTGGATTATTCACAAAGGATGAATTAGATAGATTGTTAAAAGAGGCAACTAAATCTTCACAGGCGGAGGGTCTTTATTTAAGTTCATCCAAGGAATTGTACGGTTGGTTTACCGAACATGTTGCTAAAAATCTTCATGTTGTTTTTACCATCTCCGATCCTTATCAGAAAAATGGTCCACATCTAATAACTTCACCAGCTTTATTCAATAGATGCGTACTGATCTGGATGGGTGATTGGAAAAGGCCATCTTTGAAAACTATAGCACGCAACTATTTGGCTGGTTTACCAATAGATAACGATTGTCACAAGGAGTTGGAAGATGCGAAGGATTCCCAATCTTCCCGATCAACTGCAGTTGTGAATTTTCTTATATCGGCATTTTTATCGATTCCTAATGCCGTTCCCAAGAGCATGTTACTTCCCTCCTCTCCTCTTCAATTTATCTCCTTTATTGAAAACTTCAAGAAGATATTTGTGAAAAAAGAGTCTGAAACAATGGCATATCATAGGCATATTCAAGTAGGGTTGGATAGGCTGAAGGAGAGTTTGGCAAAAATTAAGATTTTACAAAAAGACTTGGAAGTTAAGAAAATTGAACTTTCTAAAAAGGATGCAGAAGCACAAAAGACTTTAGATCGAATTCTTTCAGAGCAGAACGAAGCGGAAAGAAAGGAGGAGGCATCACTAGAGATACAAAAACTATTACAGTCTCAAACAAAGATAATAAAAAGCAGGCAGGAATCTGTTTATCGACAGTTAGCCGAAGTTGAACCTTTAGTCGAAGAGGCACAGAAAGGCGTTAAAAATATTAAAAAAGAGCATCTTACAGAGATGAGATCTATGAATCATCCTCCTGATGCAGTTAAGTTAACTTTAGAATCTGTGTGTACTTTTCTCGGCTTTGATGTTAAAACATGGAGAGATGTACAGAATGTTGTTCGGAAAGAAGATTTTATTGCACGAATTATTGAGTATAATGGTGAAAAGCAATACTCAAAAGAATTGACTACATTCATGGATGAAAAGTACATGAAAAACCCTATTTATAATTACGAGACTGTTAACAGGGCAAGCAAAGCTTGCGGGCCATTATTTATGTGGCTTCAGGCACAACTTCGCTATTCAGCCATCTTGGATAAATTGGAACCTTTGAGACAACAGATGGCTGCCGTCAAAAATAATTCTGTTGAAAATAAAACAAAGCTTATTGCGATAAATGGAATGCTTCAGGATTTGCACTCTAATATTCACAGTTCAAAAAAGCAGTACACGCAACTTATTCGTGACACAGAAGGGATCAAATTGGAAATGACTAAAGTGCAGAAAAAGGTTAATCATAGTTCTAAGTTGTTACAAGATTTATCTGATGAACAGGTAAGATGGCAATCTAGTGTTCGGGAGTTTGAAAGTAATCGCCAATGTCTGATTGGGAATGCTCTTTTAAGTGCTTCATTCATGTCGTTTGCTATAGCGTATGATGAATCTGTCAGATCTAAATTAGTTCATATTTGGAAGGGACAACTTGGTAAACAACATGTTTCATTTAATAAGCTTTGGAACTTTACTACCAATATTTCCGATCCGAAAGAGAGCTTAAAATGGGAAAGTCTGGGTTTGCCCAAAGACAATCTTTTCAAACAAAATGTTGCCACTTTAACATCAAAAATTAATAAAAACTACTTTCTCATAGTTGATCCATCTGGATTTATCTTGAAGTTTTTGTGTGCGTATCAGAAACCAAAAGAACTTATCATATCAAGTTTTTTAGATAATGGATACATTCGTCAGGTTGAAAACTGTGTACGATTTGGTGGCTCAATCGCAATTACGGATGCAGACAAATATGATCCTGCTATGAACACAGTAATTGCTCACAATACATTTACCAATGGCGGAAGAACATTGGTAACCATATGTGGGCATCAGATTGATTTATCCCCGGATTTTCAACTTTATCTCTACACAAGGAACCCCTCTATCTGTATTTCCCCATTTCTTGCAAGCCGAATGTGTGTTGTTAACTTTACATTTACTACAATGTCTCTTAGAAGTCATGGGTTAAACATGTGCCTTCAGTTCGAAAGACCAGATTTGGAACAAAGAAGAACTGAAGTGATGAGGGCCGATGGAATTTTAAAGCAGAAATTGATTGGTCTAGAAACTGAGCTTTTAGAAGTTCTTAATAGCTCTGGTAGTGATATGTTAGAAGATACAACTTTGCTCAAAAAATTGGAGGAAATCAAAAAGGAATCAAATACAATAAAGAAAGAATTAGCTGAATCGGAAACTCTAATGGATGATTTGGTAACAGCTGGTGCTTCATATGATAAGGTCGCCGGACTATATTGTACTTTCAGTCTTATATGCAAAGCATTGGAGAATTTGAATCCTATATATGTGTTTCCAGATAATTATGTGACGAGAATATTGAAATGTGTTCTTCAAGAGTACACAAAAGCACCCGTCGACACACTAGAGTCCGAATTTGCGAAATCCTTTTACGTAAAAACTGGCGTTTCTCTTCTACCGCAAGATCGTACTCTACTTGGAATAATATGCTACATATCCGCTGAATTAGTTTCAGAAAATGATTTTGACTTGAAACAATGCATCGATTCAGCTAGTCAGGTTCAATTGCTTGGCTTATTGAATCCTTACTTTGACTTACAAAATAAGGGTTTTACAAAGCCGGTCATTAACTTAGAAGAATTTTCGTCTGCAGTTAAAGATAACAGATTCTTAGTTTTGAGATCTTCAGAAAACTTCGACACTTCCAAAACGGTTAAAGCCTTCGCTGCTAGCGAGGGGGTATCTGTTGAAACATTCTCAGTTGGATCACGGGAAAGTATGGAAACTGTTACCAGACTTTTAAAGGACTGTAATGCCACGGGTCAATGGCTTTTAATTGAGAATATTCAATTTTCTGCCGGTTTGGTTGAACATCTTCCAAAATTGTTAAGCGTTTTGAGTAACTCGAACGGTTGTCGCGTCTTTATGACAACGCTCATTGATTCAAAATTGGAAAATGCAATATACAAAATGTCGAAGCAGTACATTTTTACCACATCTCCCGGAATTAAGGGTATACTGGTTCATGAATTGCTTAGAGAGAATGGAACTTTATCATTATTAAACTCTGAACAAGATCACACTTCAATAATTTCTCGTTTTTTGTTGGCGTGGGTTTATGCCACCTTGAAAGAATACACAAGGTTTGCCGTTTTGAAATTTCATAAGAGATATGATTTTAGTGAATATGATTTAGAGTTTGGGTGGAGATTTATAAGCCAGGTATTAATGAATGATGAACATGACTTGGACTCGATTCGCTGGAATTATATTTCACGTTTTATTGGAAGGGTTGTTTTTGGAGGCAAAGTTGACGTACCGAATGATCTTGAACTCATTTGCACCTTGTGTGATAGTATATTTTGTCCTGAAGTTGTAAAGGGTCAAAAGTCATTGCTTCCTAACACAAACGAGAATCTTTTCTGTCCAGGCGGTGAATTGGAAGCAGTGACTCGCTTCATAAACAATCTTCCTGTGATAGAGCCGATCAAATGGTTATCATTACCAGAAGATTCCGAGGATGTTTTGAAGAATCAAAATTTGACAAAAATTATGGGCAAATGTCAATCTATTGTGAAAACTATTGACGCCCAGTTACATCAAAGAAGCTGAGCTGATTTGATTCTGTATTTTTCTTGTTTAAAGTAATAATAAGTAATGCTATTTTTTAAGCATGATTATATCAAGAATTTTGCCGATTAACGATGAGTATGTCATTAATTCTTTAAAATAGTAGTGATCAAATATTTTAGATCAATACAGTATAGCTTTCAAATAGTACTGAATCGACAGAAATTCTGCATTGTAAATTACAATAAAAAGCGTGGCCTTACGATCTAATCTGTAATCGTAGGTTGGAGTGGAGTATCTGAGAGCGCGAGATAAAAAAAAAAAAACGCACAGATTGAAAACAAAGCGTAAATGAATATGTCGTTGTGTATCTTCAACCTATAACTTCTAGAACTGGCCAATGTTGTAGGCCAATTTTGTTCAATTATTGCTATAAATTATGGGCTTTTTTTGGTGGGATAATAAATCTTCTAATGATTCAAGTGATAGTAAAAATGGAAAGATCGATGTCCCGAAAGAGCTAGAAGAGTATATATCTGGAAAAAATGATACGACTGTCGATACAAAGAATTTCAAACAGTTTTTAGAGACAAATCAGACGAGTAATTTCTACAAAGGAGACAGTAGTGGCAAGACTTTACAAAGGAGTACATCTTTATCTGATTATCCTTCTGCTGATATCAGACGGGATGTAATTAAAGATGACCCTCAGTTACCGATGATATCGAATTTCAAGACCACGTACTCTAAAACTCAATCTGATATATATAAAAGAGAAAATGGACTTAAAGAATCGGTACTCACAAATTGTTCGGAGATTCAATTTCAACTTTTAGAATGTCTTAAGAAGAGATCAACTTTGCAGAAAATTACTGGGTACATTAAAGGAGACGATGATTGTTCCATGTTGGCAGACTTTCTTAGCTCGTGTACTAAGCTACAAAAAATGGCTTTAGTCATGTTTGATTACGGAAGCCTTGAAAAGGTAGAAGAAATGGAAGTGGCAAAGGCTAGCGTCGATAAAGTATTCAACAATAGCTTTAAGAATATCAAGGATGTGGAGGATAACAAAAAATACATGAACTACACGAAGTCTTTGAAAAAGGAGAGGGATAAATTTCATGATATGTTTGGAAAGTAAGTGTATCTTTCATAAGTTAAACATCATAGTATTGTCCAGTTGATAAAACTGGATTATGAATTCTACCGATTATGTATATAAATAGTGATTCCCATATAGATATTATTAACCAGAATATAAGCATGTTAGAAAAGAAAGTGAACTATTTAGAGGCGCAAGCGGTCATTAGCATTTCGAAAAGTAAATCTGCGATGGTTATTATGAGCATCAATTGTTTCGTCATCGTCTGAATCTTCAGAAATAACCAATCTTCTCCCTCTTCTAAGGGACACATTCAGCGGTTCGTCACGCTCCCAGTTAGTCTCAGAAGCTGACTCCCGAGCAGCATCTCTCCCATCTGTCTGTTCATTTCTTCTTAGCAAGACGACATGGTCCGTATTGTCATCATCTTCCGAATATTTCTCTTCTTCCTCTTCTGATGAAGCTTCAGTGTTCTGGTACTCTGAATCCGAATTTGAATTGTCGGAAGCAGTAAAAAAAGCACTAAGTGCCGATCTCTCAGTTCCATCATTATTGCTTGATTCCTCAGAACTTTCATTGTACTCCGGCACATACGAAACTTCTTGATCTGCACTTGCTTCGGAATCAACCTCTGATGGTTGCCAATTGGGATCGTCTGCAGAGTCATTCTCTGTATCCGTATCCGTATCTGAAGGTAAATGTATTCCTAATGATCCCAAATTTAATCCTCTCATATCCGATCTATCTGGCATCAAATCGGGCCCATAACCCATCATTAAATTATATGCTATCAATTCATCCCTTATAAGTCTTCTACCACAATTCTCGCATGTTGTGCCATGCACTTCCCAGTGACATACACTACACCTCGGTACTCCATCACTCATATCAACAATGGCCTCACTAACGTCAGAAAATATATCACAAAATAATGGCTGACCCTTTTTCATGTCCTTCTCATAATCCTCCGCTTGTTCTTTGATAAATTTATCTAATGCTGACTTTCTGTCGGGACTACCTTTTGTGATGGCGCACACTATTTGTGCGAATATTTTCCTTAGTTTGACATCTAAAACAGGCTTTTTGGGAACTTCTTTCCTACACATTGGGCATGTAAGGCTTCTTTCAAGCCATGCTTTGATGCAAGAATAGCAAAATGTATGTCCGCATTCTGGAAGCATAAATGGGATAGACATCGGGTCCTGGCAAATTGGGCATTGCATTGTACTTAGGATATCTTGTAATAATTGTGCTTTTAGCCCTCTTTTGAGCCTCAATAAGGGTTCAGATACAATTCCCCCAGTCATCTTTCAAATTTTGTGTATAAATGTATATAAATTGCAAATAGCTTCAGTGAATACTTATGGTCTATATAAAATGGATATTTGATAGGATACTTCGAAATTTTAATGAGACGAGAAGTAAACAGATAAGCGGCGTTCCAGAACTTTTTTTTGTCCTTACTTCCTTACCCCTCCCTATTATTTTTCTCCAACAGTAACATTAGAAGTGTATGGTGTATGGCTTAGTTTGCTTCATATAATAATATTACTTTTCTTACTGATGATATTTCCACAATAAAGATAAGCTGGTCAACATCTGGAATCAAATCAGGAGACGATTTATATTCAAACAAGGTAATCAAATAATAATGATAGTAAAGAGAATGCAAATTTTATCATATAACTAAGAGTAGTTCATGGCATAAAAGAATGGAGCTTTCCCCTTGCAAGAATAAATAAATAATAATATATTTAAAATTTAAAATAAAACTGACTTATGCTGTTCATTTATAGTTTCGTTCAATCATTTATACTGTCGCAAAGTATATTCTTCATTCATCCAATCCTTAAAGCGTCTTGCAAAGTATTCTATTTCATGATCTATATTTTGACTTTGTTTCAATGCTGTATTATGCATTTGCAGTGTGGTATTTGAATAATACTTCATAACTTTGCTATAAACTGCCTTTTTTAGTGCCATCTGATTTACCGTATTGTTACCTGCATCATCCTCCTGTTCGTTTTCCAACTGCCGAATAATCTCACCAGAGTATTTTGAACGTATATTTTCAAGATTTTCTACCAACTGCATACTAATTGGGAATCCCTCGGTTTTGTTAATTTCTTCCAAGATCAAAAGAACGGACTTGAAGTCACCTTTCTTAAAAAAGAAATTTAACAGGCAGTATGCAAATCTTTCCATTTCTGCCCTATTCGAGGGCTTTAAGTTTCGTTTTTGTAGCCTCTTCAAAAGCTCAATACCAACGTCAAAATCATTGAATTTTGTGCTCATCATAACCAATCTAATAATATCATACAGTGTTGCACTGTTAAATATGTGTTCGTCATTTAATACTTTCTTAAGAAATGTTCTCGCTGATCTTCCACCTGGAATCGAAATTCTAAGATCTCTCTGTTTCCAGAACGCCTCTATCTGGAATTTCAAATTATCGGCATTAAGCTCTCCTTGATATTTATAAATTAACCTAATAGTCCTTCTGAAATCATCAATACTCTTACATTTCTTCATAGCAATTAGCAGATCATATTGGACTGGATGAATGCCTGATTTGGCTCTATTTTCCACGGCAAGTATAGTCATATCGTTAATTTTTCTGGAACTGTTGTGTCTTTTTCCTATAACATTATTTAAAGGTGTAAGTTGCTTTTCAAGCTTTATCTTCATGTGTGAATTTTTTCCCGTGTTGTCGTCTGAAAAAAATTTACAAAACAGATTTTTGATTTCCAATGAGTGCTCAGGATGTTCTGCTTGCAAGCATCTCAAAATGTTTTCAATATAATAGGGATGTATCTTTAATCCCAACTCTTTATGTAACTTCAACAAAAATTCACCCAAAGTGTGTGATTGTCCATACGATTTCAAATGTATCAGAAGTTTGTCCAGTCGTCGTAGAAAATCTTTTTCCGTGGTGGACTCTCGTAAAATATGAACAACATTATCATACAAACCATGTACCATATTAAGGTCAAACATTTTTGTCTTAAATTTATCCAATAAAGTATTGTCCGACTTTAATAGTGAAATCCATTTTTGATATCCACCTGTACTATAGAAATGCTTCATGTTGGCACGAGACACTAATTTGGAAGTTAGATCAACCATTAGAATCTCAGGATGCGTCGCACGACCTTTTCGTGTAAGGCAGCCCATAAACCAGTCTTGCTGTTCCAATGTACCAAATCTCCTTAGAAATTGATACACTAGTGCATCTGTTTGAGGCCATGTCTGCAAATTTGCAGATATCCAAAGTCTATAAGCATTATAGCACAATTCTGCATTGTGAGTTACCCTTTGCAAATCTTTAATGTATGTATCCAATACATAGCACGGCAATTTCTCCCGGGATTTCACCGAAAAGTCGAAAAGCCGAACTGCAGTATCTATCCTATCTGACTCGATGTATGCTTTTAAAGCAATGCTCAGTAATGAGGGTGTGGATATTTTTGAATTGTTGGGAAATGAACGAAACAATTCATCAAACATCGGAAAGTCTCCATTATAATAAGCTAATTGAAGTATCTTCCTCTTGCATTCATGATCAAATGCGGAAATATCGTACTTTTGAGCATACATTTCTACCAAAGAAAAGGCCAGTTTTTTTTTTGGATATAAGATTGTAAGTAGTTGCACAAATTCTTGGGGTGTTAATATATTCCCACTTTTAAAATTCACTTTCACAATGGATAAAGCCTGACCATAGTCACGCTTCATTAAGAATATTCGTAGCAGAGGAATGCTTCCAAAATCTGGAATCTGAATTTCATGTTTCAAAAATTTCTTGTTAAACAACGACTTCAAAGAGGAGTAATCACTCTGAAGAATTAGCCCAAAGTTTCGTTCTTCATTAGAATTATGTGAAAGCAACTGCAATAAAACCGGCAAATCAAAAGAGGACGAAGCATTCTTATCCTCGGTTTCTGTTCTATATTTGTTATTCTGTGACACTCTCGTAAGAGAAGCATTCGAAATTATTAAATAGTTCGTCGACGCTACAGAGTCTAATCTATCCGCTTCATTTGCTTTCGATTTTTTTATTACTTGTGATAGTTGTTCATTATGAGTCGGTAATTTCTTATCAAACAAAGCAGAGATAGCTGAGCGAAAAATACCTGGCTTTGGAGGAGCAGTGTGGGGCTGCTCCACAGAACAAAATTTGGTATTTGCTAAAAATGCATCTGTTCTTTCATCTTCGTTCTGTTCGGAATATGCATGTTCTTTCTTTTCAAGTTTGGATGTTTGTGACCGGTGTACTCGGAAATTATTTCGATTAAGTACGCATGTATTTGAGAATTTTCGACAAATTGGTAACACTTTGCTGGCATCATGTATCACATTGCTTCTAACATTCCAGAATCGTGTATGTACTTTATGAATTTCATCCGAGCGGGGTACGGAATTCGACGTTATCGTTCGGTTATGTGTAACACACTTTATTGTGCAAAGGGGAGAAATGAAGGTAGAAAATTCGTAAGCACGCACCTCTATTCTATGTCGACTGTATATCATTTCTTGTATTCTGACAAAGAAACTGTGGGAAAAAAACGCATGAATTTTTTCTAATTGAAAGGGAATGTTTTATGAACAGTCTTATGGCCCACTCCTCGTGAAATTAGACTAAAACTCAAGTTCATCCAGCTTAGTTCTCAATCTTATATTAAATATCTTCTGCTTCTCGTATTATAAGTAATCCAATATATATTTGCTTATTGATTTGTTTTTCGGTTACATAGAAGCCCGAATTTAATCCCAACGGTATGTATCGTGTCTGTATTGTCATTCTGTCATTCCTTAATCAAAATGCATAAAAGTATGCTTTCGCTAGCTGTCTCGTTACCTTTTCAACCCACTAGCAAAAAAAAAAATTCCTGACCAATCCAATTTTTCCAAACTCTGCTTCGCAGGATACGTCAATACAGAATACCAAATTAGATGAAACATGTACATTTAAATCATATTTACTTCAGAACAATATAAACCCATCCACTATAAATTGTCGTGATCTGTGCGCTTTGTGATCGATTCACAAGGTCGCACCCAGGTTAATGTGCACAGCCTTGACCTGTTGAAATGCAGCAAGTCCTGTCTCGCCTAACTCTCTCCCTCTTCCTGACATTTTATATCCACCGAATGGAACTCTGTAATCGGCGGCAAACGTTATGTTTACAAACACCTGGCCGCTCTCAACACCAGTGATGAATTTTTGCGAACGTTCTAAATTTTTTGTGAAAACATAGGCCGCTAATCCATAATTAGTGTCATTAGATAGTTTTATTGCTTCTTCGTCCGTATGAAACCTCGACACGGTAACAACAGGACCAAAAATTTCTTCTTTGACAACTCTCATTTGTTGGTTGCAATCTGCCAATATTGTTGGGGATAAAAAGTATCCCTTACTGTCAGCTAGGTTCTCCGGGGTTGATCCACCTGTCAGAAGCCTTGCCCCTTCCTTAACCCCTGTCTTGATGTATCCTAAAATTCTGTCCCTTTGTGCTTTCGATATCTGGGGTCCAACATTGACTCCCTCGGTAAATTGATCTCCTTGAACAAAGGTTGACTTCACATATTCAGCGAACCTCTTTAGAAATGCATCATAGATCGTGTCTTGAACATAAATTCTAGATGACGCAGTACAAATTTCACCTTTATTAAAAAATATACCAAATGCTGCCCATTTAATGGATTGCTCCAAATCTGCATCATCATAAACCACCAATGGAGATTTGCCACCACATTCTAATGTGCAAGCCTTCAGATTTACAGAAGCACTAGACTGAATAATTCTTCCGACATTCGTGGAGCCAGTAAATGACACCTTCATAACATCCGGATGCTCTGATAATGCGGCGCCTGCCGTTGTTCCTTTACCACAGGTCACATTGAGACATCCCGCGGGTAAGCCAGCTTCCTTTGCTAGTTCACAAATGTATAGAGCAGATAAAGGTGTTAGTTCCGATGTCTTGACGACAATTGTATTTCCAGCTGCTAGACATGGTGCAGTTTTCCACCCGAATGTTGAGCAGGGAAAGTTCCAGGCAATTACAGCTCCACACACACCATAAGGTTCCATGATAGTGTACGTGAATTTAGATGGCTCAGTCTCGATTGTTCTACCACTCTTTGCCGTCACGGCAAGACCTGCAAAATATTCAAACACATCGGCTGTGTGCAAAACATCTCCTATCGCATTATTATTTTTTGGTTTTCCCGACTCAAGTGCCTCTAGATCTGCTAAATGTGAACTGTTCTTCCGAATCAAATTGGCAATTTTCAGCAATATATTCGACCGCTTCTGACCACTAAAATGCTTCCATTCGGTTTCATAAGTATTTTTGGCGGCCCGGACAGCTTTATTCACGTCAGACTTATCGGCTAAATAAACTGAACATATAGTTGTGCCATTACCTGGATTTTCCACTTCTATTAGTTCCTTCTTGTCCGAGTAAATAAATTCATTGTTAATGAAAAGTCCCGTTTTTTGGTTCCATTCATCTCCGTTGGGAACTTGAATCTTTACCTCGAGGGGGTACACGCTTGCCATTCTTACCTATGTTAATATCTTTTGTTGCTTGCAAATATGTATAACTTGGCCTCTGTACAATTATGTGGGTATTCATGAATATTTATACATGTCAATCCATTTTCGGGTACAATTACTGGAATTAGATAAAAAGCTGCTATTTACAAAAAAATTGTTTAGGATTGTCCTGAAACAATAGCATTAAAGAATGGCGATTACCCCTCTTTGTTCCCCTTTATCGGCAACTATCACTTGCTTATCGTGCGAGGCGCGACATTTTTTTGTTGATTTGTTAATTGAGAACAAATCCAGGAAAAACACCGTCAAAGTGAATATAATCAATTTGATGACGATCATCTTAAAATCATATACCACTTCTTCTCTTTCTAATACATGAATTTCTCTTGTTTTTTTAGGTCATCTACGCATTTCATTTAATTCAGATTTATTTCACAAAAGCATTGGGATTGCGAATAAACCAACCAATAAATTGTATTTCCTGATTTGGAAGCTTGTTGCGTCACATTTTTTCCCGGGAAGAAGAAAAGCTGCTCATATTGGGGAAAAGCACCATTCCTCTTTAATTATGAAAGCCAAACACTTTTGGTAGTTGAGTGGTATTCATTAGCACGGTGTCAAATATATATATTTATGTCATATTAAAAAAATAGGAGGCCCGAAAGTTTGTTTCATTCTTTCTCTTACTATTTTTGTGACCACAGAAAGCAAATCCTGACACCAAATTGTTTTCCCCACAAAAATAAACAAGTTACCTACTGCCATAGTCAAATGAACTAAATTATAAATTTAATAATAAAATAGAATTTGAATGATGTCAAAAAAAATTATATATTGATTGATATGACACAAAAGTTCTACAAGTTGTAATCGTTTAAATATCCGAAGAATCAGTCAGTTGACAGCCGAACTTTTGTAAATTGACGCAGAATATAATCTAGAAGCAGATTTTACAACTCTAAATAATTTGATAGAGCATGCCAAATACAAAGCCAACCACGCCGCTCCATCCGGATGCTAATCAGGAGATAGAGGCACCAAAAGAAATACCAAAGGAGCTTACATCAGCGTTGGATCTAGAAGATGATGACGAAGATAATCTCAGTTTGGATTTGGTAAATACTCAAAGTCATAATAATGATTATTTAATGGATAGTGATGATTCAGATGGACAGGATGGAGCAGTAAACGAAAGTGAAGTACAGAAGGATGACAGCTTAATTGATGCAGTAGCACCAATAGGAGAACCAATTTCTCCAAGAGCATCACGTACCAATACAGGCAATGACTCTGTGTCCACAAATTTCTTTGATATGGATTTTGAAAGTAGGAGGACACCATTGAATCCTTTCGGACAAAACACAAAAATGTCTTCTTCCGAGCCAATTCGAATTCTGAGAAAATCATCTGGTGAAAACAAAATCAGAAAGCTCTCGATGTCACAGCAAAGTCGACTTATCAGTTACATTGATGAGCGCTTAATGGCAATTCAGAGAAAATTCATTAAATATCTATCTGCCAGAGAGGATCCAGAAACTAAAACTGAAGATAAATCAGTGCAATATGGATTATCAGAGTTGATGCATTCACTAGATAGCGTTATTAATATTATTTGGTATTCCATGTTTAAAATGAGGTTTGTTCCTTTTGTTTATCACGATGATGTTCTAACAGAAGATGAACGAGAAAAGTTAGGACTGTCGAATTCAAAGCAGATCGAACTCGAGGAAATAACTTCCGACTTCCTTTTCGGTCAGACAAGTTATCTCATCAGAATCATGGGTGATCTTGTTGATTATACATCGAAATTTCATTTTCAAAGTTTTCAGGAAGTTCATAATCTTATTTACATTCTTGCTGAGCTTGATAATATCATTTGTATTCTTATCGATGAATATGAAGACAGTGATGATGGTGATCTTTTGTTACAGAAAAAGGATTATCGGGATGAAAAGAATTCTCCGGTATCTTCTCCAGAAAGATCTTTTATTAGCAACACTGAAAAAATCAGAATTGATTCCATTATTAGTCGTACTAAGCTTCTTGTTATCACGAAGTTCGATGAATTCAAGAAAATTGTATTGGAACAGTTGAATGACAATGATGATGATAATGCAACACACATCCGAAAAAGAAAAAGGGATGATCAAATACGTATTCAGATCCAAAAGTTTGAAATATTGATAGGTGAGATTTACGAAGGTATCCTTGATCGCACATCCGTTTGACTTCACATTTAGTGTTCTCAATAATTCTTCACCAAAAGACAGAGAAAAAGCATATACAACTATATATATATATATATATAATGGTCTCGCTTGTTTCATTTACATATATCAAAGCCGCACCTTGCAATTAAAGATGTCAAGCTTGATTTCCCCCCTGTTTCTTCGATACGCCATCTGTCTTCCAACCTAGCTGTTATTGTCGAAATGATTTGAAGGCTTAGATCGCGTCCCAAAAAGTATAGTTCCTTGGTCAAAAAAACGCGATCATCTAACGATTTAGATGCACAGCCGCAAATGAAAAGAGGCATTAATTTTAAGCATTTAGGAACTTCGGCATCATTGGTTAATGATCTATAAATATGAACGAACTGATTCACATAAAATTTAATAACAGGATTACTTGGTCCCAACTCCGGATCCATTAACTTCATGTGAAGTATCTCTAGTGATTGGTGAAGGTATTTAGCAAATACTAAAAATGTTGAAGTCCTCTTATCTGATGATGAGTCCAGCTGGATATCAGATGTTTGAAGTGTCGTCCAGATAAGTGTCATATCATGTTTAACAGTGCTCAAATAATTGGTTTTCTTTTGTGGATCCAATTCCTCAAGATGCCTCAAGACCCAGAAAAGCTTGCATAAATTCTCGTAACAGTTGAATATCGAGCCTTGAATGACATTGAAAAGCCACATTTTAGACGACCTTTGATTGTTTTCGCTTCCAAATAATGCACTGCTAAATTGTACTCTGTATTTATCGAAGATCTTGAATGGTGATGGGATACTTCGTAAATCATTATCCGGTAAGAAATATAATCCTATAGCGTAACTGAATAGAAAGTTCACGAGTAAAATTCTTTCTGTCTCCTCGACGGTAATTGAACCATTGCTTGAATTTGTTTGAAATGAATTATCCATAGTCTCTTTGCTCACCAAATCGATATTTTTTGTAGTTATGCGGATAATACTTATACAAGGAAGCATCCATCCGCACTCAAAGGCAGGTGCATTACCCTGTTGTTCAACTTTTTTGCCAACATCCGACGGCTCATAGCAATTTTTTATTGATTCTATTGCTTTATTGTAATGTGCATCAGCAATAGTAAAGTGGTCTCTTGGATTTTCCATAGATAAAGATGAAACCATTTTCATTAAACATAAGGAGCTATATGCATAAAATACCTCTCGTAGAAAAGATATTTTGGGGCTGTTAACCGTGTAATAACCTTGAGAAAGTACTTTTGGAATGAATGAATCCATAAAATTATTGTAGATCGAAGTATCATCCGATTCCAAGTACGGATATTCCGATAAATTCCATGGCAATTTTTTAGATTGAAGTGTATCATAAAGGGACGTAAACATCTGGTCAATACTTTGCTGGTCAACCGTTTTATGTATATCGGCACGGGTCAAATGATTATCTGTAGTGACACGTCCACAAGAATATCCAGATCTGGATGTCAAGGAGTCAATAAAAAGTACTCTCGGAGGAATTGTTTGTTCTAGTTTGTTCATATGCTTGTGACTTGCATTTGCCAAACTGATTTTAAATGACATCACCCCGGGAATCTTTCCACTTTTAGTACATTCCTTCGTAAAAGATCGAGATGATTCATGCTTGTATAATTTCAGTGGAATTACCGAGCACATGGAACTTGGAACGTCAAAATCACTATAAGTCGGTTCTATATCACATAGATTTGATAAATGTTTGTTAATAAAGAATGATGATTTGGCAATACCTCTATTCCTAGTTTCGGTATTTGCGCTAGATTTGCTCGCCTTTATGTGGGCTGCTGTTCCAGATGTTATTTTGAAATTCTTCGGCAGTGTATCGCATTTATTTTCAGGCCAAACACAACTAAGAAAGTTTCGTGCACAGCCAGAACAAATCGGATAATGTTCGTCACATTTCTTTTTTCTCTTTCGACAGGTAAAGCAACCTGTCTTTGTTCGAGTTTTCGGAAACGAATGTGAAATGTTTTGTCTCACCGACGTTGAAAGCTGCCCCCTTTCTTTTGTTCTAACATGTTTATCTTTCTCTTTAGACATCATGTTGACAGAATTGCCTCAAAAGTAAGAAGAAGCAAGAATGTGAAATGCGATAAGTAGTTCTAGTATCTGGGAAATCTTCCATCCGGTAATTGGAATATGATAGAAATAAACGAGCAAGCATGCACAAAATAGATGGGCTTGAATATCCTAGCAAATTCTATGTTATTTGATAAATAACGTGCGATAAATCTTCGTACGTTAAATTTAATGTATCTTACAAGCACGTATCAAATTATTCTTATGCCTGTAAATAAATTTTATCAAATTACAAGTTGATTAAATGTGTTTAATAAGGGTCGTTTTGCTATAATTATACAGCGATTTGTACCAGTTTTGACAGAATGCGAACAACTATCGATTATCAGTGCGTATGATCAAATTTGATTTAAATCTACAATTTTAAGCAGTTGAAAAAAATTTTAATATTAGTTTGCTTCAATATCGTGTGGTTACGTAATCAAAATATTGTAAACGAATGCGAACCTAGGAAAGCCTGATTGCAATAAAGGGTAGAAAGGTACGGATAACTCTAGCAAACAAGAATAAAAGGTATCTATGGTGCTAACTAGTAAACCAATAAATAACACTCTTAAAAATTTAACAATTAAATATACTAGAAATATATATTAAAAGAGCAGTTTATGTGAAAGTAGCTGTACTCTTTCGATGTGGATGATGCATGAAGGATTCAAATGGTCAAGACGAATAAATGACTAACAAAGCATTAACTAAAGGAATTAAACAAGATGAATAGCAGAGGCAAAAAACTCTTAACTAATGGGAGAAATGAAGAATTTAGTTATCAATGATCAAATTAACAGTATTTCCTCTACATATTTGAAAAAAAAGGGGGGGGGGTTGACCTGATTACGTAATAGGGTATTCTCTTTAACGTTTACTAGCTTGATAATTAGAATGATAAATTATCTTTTCACCTCACTCGTTATGCCATGAGGTGTGCTCGCCAGTGATTTCAAAACCTCTAACCTCGCTTTATAAAGTAAGATGCATCCGTTTATAATTCAAAGATACTTTTGAAGGATCATTTGAATTATATTTGGTTTCTGGAAGTGTTAACTGTCAAAAAGCATTAAAAGAAAAGGAGCATTGTCCCACGTAGTGGATTTTGATACTTTGAAAATATGACCCTATTCCGAATCCGAATCATTCATATAATTGATTGATTCTATCTCGTTCGATATTCAGATATATTTTTGTAGTGTATTATTTGCATTAGAATTATAAAACTGCTGTTCTTTTGAAAATTTATTTGCTTGAAATTGGAAATTTCAACTTTTCATAATAAACTACGCAAAGTAAAATATTACGCTTACAGGTTCCGTATTGGGAAATTCGATTGAAAAAGTCGATGCCGAAATCAACTTCCTTTTTTGGATCAGTCAAATCACCGGTAAATATGATTGATTATCTTGCAAAATGTTACTAGTATATCATTCTGATAAGTAGATATTTTGACTGAAATTTTGTAATGCCGCTAAGGATTTAAATATAAATAGGATGTGAATTAGGCTTAGAATAAGAATACCATGTTGTGAAGCATCGAAGTTAAAAAAAGGCACATTTTATCTTTAACATGAACTATTAGAATTAAAGATTAGACGAATATACAAAATGATAAATATAGGAGCACCAAGAAATATTGAAAAACTATACAAGTTTAAGGATGATGTGTCAAATCCACAAATTTTTGAAGCTTGGAAGCCCAAAATTAAAGCTTATCTTGACGACTTAGTGCGTGAGACACCAAAGGAGTACTTAGTTCCTGCTTCGGAAGTCCCCGAGAATCTTGATGAGAAGGCATTTGACACTATTAGTTATCTAAAGAAAACAAAATACTTAACTGACAAAGAAAAATCTATTACCTCCACGAGTGTTATGGATTTGGAGAAGTTGATTGAAAAAAAAAAGCTTAGTTCCGTTGAAGTTCTCAAAGCTTTTGCCCACCGAGCTGTGATTGCCAATGAATTCACGAATTTTGCAACTCAGTTTTTCATCAAAGAGGCATTAACTAGAGCAAAGAACTTAGATGAATACCTAGCTAAAAACGGGAAAACTGTTGGTCCCTTGCATGGTATTCCGGTTTCTGTGAAGGAACAGATTGGAATGGCTGGAAAAATTACCCATGGAGGTTGGGTTGCATGGCTTGACTATATTCCAAAGGAGGACGCAACATCTGTGAAAATGTTGAAAAAACTTGGTGCAGTTTTGTTTGTCAGAACAAATGAGCCACAAACATTAATGCACTTGGATTCGAATAACAACATTACTGGTCGGACTAGAAATCCTCACAATTCTCTTCTAAGTGCTGGTGGATCCTCTGGTGGTGAGGGTTGCTGTGTATCAAGTCATGCATCTGCCATTGGTCTTGGATCTGATATCGGTGGCTCTATTCGTGCACCAGCTGGATTTTGCGGATGTTTTGGATTTCGTCCTTCAAGTCGAAGAATTTCAACTGCTGGAGGAGTCTCATCCGGCAAAGGACAAGAATCCATTGTAGCGGTCGAGGGGCCTTTAGCTCATAGTGCTTCAGATGTGAACTATTTTATGGATGGATATATCAACACGGGAAAGCCTTGGGAAGATGATCCATGGTCGCTTCCTATGCCTTGGAGGCAAGTTGAAAAACCAAAGGCAACTGATGTCACGGTCGCTATTATGTATGATAACGGTCTGGTTAAGCCACTTCCACCAATCCAACGTGGATTAAATGAAGTAACCAAGAAGTTAAAGGCGGCAGGAGTTAATGTTGTCACCTTTGATCCTCTCTGTATAAGTGAAGCATATGACGTTTGTCACCAACTCTATACTTGTGATGGTAATAAAGCACAAAAGGAAATGCTCAGACCTTCCGGGGAGCCTCTTCTACCCCTCACAAAGTGGGCTTTCTCAATGGGCAATGGAGATAAGCCGCTTTCAATCACCGAGAACAGGGCACTTAATACGAGAAGAGATACCTTGAGAAAGACATACAACGATTATTTCTTCAAAAACAAAGTTGACTTCATTATTTCCCCAACATACACATGTGTTGCCCCATGCACGATTCAAGATGGTATTGCTGGTCCTTACTTTTGGGGTTACACAAGTTTGTGGAACGTGTTGGACTTACCAACTTTGGTTGCTCCAACTGGATTGTTCCAAAACCCCAAAGTTGATAAGGTGGAAGAAGATTACAAACCTAGATCTGAAATTGATGAAATCGAGCATGCCAAATATATTCCTGAGCTTTCCGATGGTGCTCCAATATGTTTCCAGCTAACCGGTCGAAAATACTTTGATGAAGAGGTCGTTGCATTTGGTGAGCTCTTCGAAGATATCATGAAGGCATAAAGAGTTTTTATTACTGTTCCGCTTTTCTTTTCTTTCTGTTAAAGGAATATTATATGTTTGTATAAGAAATGAGTACATAGTAAATGCTGCAGATACGTCGAAAATGAACTTGAATAAATGGTAGGAAATGAATGCTAGAATAGAACAGGGAGAAATTGTCCTACAATAAGCATCGGAATGTCAAAAACGTCTCTTTTGATAGTCCATACGCACGAACATTTCAAATACTTATCTTCATTTGCCTTCCTAATACTGCAATTCGTTAAATACGTGGCATTCAAATCACCAAATGCCATCTCACTGAAACTTCTAAAGTATCTTAGAGCACTCTCATCATCCATAAGTTCGACAATAAAAGTTCGCTTTGATAACAAAGACATTTTGGAGTAGCCGGTCATAGTTGCAAATTCACTTGTAAGAGCAACAATCTCTCCTGTTCTCCTCCATATTATTGTAGGTGAAGGGGACATATTAATCAGGTGTTCATATTCCAATAGCGTCCTTTGAAATGATCTTTCTGTAAAAATAAGATCGTTCTCATACAATGATTTGGTAGCGGAGATAAACGATGGTCGATACTTAGCCATGCTTTTTGCAACCTCAATTAACTGCTCTTTATTGAATCTTACTTTCAGGTATGATATAAGTGCATGATAAGCCTTTGGATATTGGTAAGCCTTAACTATGCTTGTCAAATAAATGTCGTCCGGTTTCTTAATTAAATGTCTCATGATAAGTGGTGATGTATAATCCTCTTCTTCTTGTAAATCATGGGGTATTTCGCGAGCAGTATTGGGCATCTGTTGAATTGGCCTTGCATTATTACCATTCGAAATTGGAGTATTATTGTTTGGATATGAAGTTTTCATTGTGTTATCTTCAACATCAATTTCTATGTATGGAAGAAAAATATAGCCATCATCCGTACCCTGTGATATTTCCTTCCAAAGTTCATTTGATGGTGATGCTGGATTTGTGCGTATTAGATCAGTCAGCTTACTATATTCATCATTAGCAGATGTAGATATAAAGTTTTTGCCGGATGAATCCGACTGAGCGTCTGAGGATCCTAATGAATGATTAGATTCAGGCACTTGATCCATACTAATTGAAAACGAACCAATGTTGTCACTGTCGTGCTTTGCTCCCACGGTCGAACCAAACTTGGTTGAATCATCTGTTGAAATTCTTTTAATTTGTTCGTTTGGTAATGATGATGAGGATATCGATGCTGGGTAACCCTTTGTCATTTCGGAAGCAGTAACCAACCGATTTAAATTGTCCGTTGGTATTTCTGATACTGATAAATTGAGTTGGTTGTCTGATGGTGTATCATGACCTCTCGTTTTTCCCATATTACTATCCTTATTTCCGGCTACAGCAAATTGAAAAGATCTTTTAGTAATCAGCTCAGTAGTAAAATCAACAAATTTACCACTAGTTTTTCCGGGTTCTTGCTTATTTTGAATATCGCTTTGAGTGATCGGCGGCTGTTGGATGTTACCATTGTGGCTCTCCCTACCTTTATCTTGTCCAATATCAATCTGATAGTCCGATATAAACGGTGAATCGGATTGAAATGCTTCTGTCTGGGTAGTATCAATTATTTTACTTCTTTTGGAAGTCTGTCCAGGTTCCTGTTGAAAATCTTGCCTTGAAAATTGCTCATCCGATATCAGTGGTGGAAGGTCCTGCAGTGGACTTAATAGTTTGTTAAGGGTCGTAATTGAAATGCTGTAAGGTAGTATTGCCTTTGACATGCCACTACCTGGAGTAATAGTTTCATCATAGTTCTGTTTAACAGTATCTATTTGTTGAATTTGGTCCCTTTTTGATGATTCTGAATGAGTTTGATTAAAAATCTTTGAAGATGCTTTTGTGTTTTTCCTTTTTCTTCCACGTTTTTTGGGGAGTCCCTTATTTACCTTTTGCATGTTCAGGTCTCTTAATATAAGCTCCCCCGGATTTTTTCTTTTTTTCAATGATATGCCTATCCCCTTTTGAGTTTTAATCTTCTTCTTTCTCACCACGTCTTGACAAGAATTACGAAGCCCTCTTTTAACACAATTCTTGCATGGTCGTGATTCATCACATTGTAAGTGTTTTGAATGACAGAATTCACAGGCCACCCTGGTTGGCCGGCGGTTTATCTTAATTTCCGGTGGAAGCTTTTTAGTCATATTGGCCAGCAAATTTAGGGATGCAATTAGCCGCTGTTCTCGCAAAAGGGATGCAAACGGGAACAACGGAGTCAATATTGAATTCAGGATCGATTGGTAGATATTTATTTCCAACGAATTATGAATATTATATGTCTGTATTGCAAGGAAAGAAAAGAAAAGAAAAGAAGTAAGAAAGGACAGAAAGTGTAATCATATTAAATTTTATGTTCTTTATTCTTTATACAGTGTTAATCAACATGATGGAATTTCCCAGTACAAAAGTATCCAATCATAACCACGCAAGAAAGAAATTTCTGAATATATGCATTTCTGTGGGTAAAGATTTGCTATAACTACTACTATAATGATGCGTGATTCACAATTAGAATGCTACTATGGAAATAAGGTTAAAAATAAAATGTGGGGGAATAATAGAAATCGTGAAAATATATATTTTTTTTTCTAGCGTTACCGCGAAATGCAATCTTAATCATCCTATACGGCGGGCATAAAAAGGGCAGAACAATAAGCACAAAAATAAAGGTTAGGTCATTGTTCAATAATTCAAGGTTAAATGTATATATCTCAGTTTCTGAAAATTGCTGTTGCAATTTTGAACCTGTCAAGTTTCAACAAAGAAACACAGCGGTAACGACAGAAAACTTTAAAAGAAATTTTGCCTTTCCTTCTCAACAGGTGTTCCCATTGATGCGTTGCTCTAATCATCACTCCATGTTTTAATAATCTTTAACCAAATTTCATTTATTATTACCAAGTTTTTGATTCCAAACATGTTATTAAGCCTAGCTAGTCCTTTTATTGAGTTATATTGTAATTGGATCAAGAAATCCTGATTATCATTTCTACCCCACAAAATTTTTCAGAAGCAGATGCGTGTGTCGCCCATGTATATATATGATCATCCATCTTTCCGGCCGGGGTCAGTTTTTTTCTGTCTAATCACGTACTTTTTCTAACTGAGTGTAAGGATGTTCACAAAAAATTGATATGATATCCCTAAAAAATAAATTTCATATCCAGGATTCCTGCAATAACCTACGAAAATATTTAAACCAACGGCAATATCATACCAAGCAAATCACCAATTAGAATTTACATAGTTTAAAAAAAAAAAAGTTCGATCGGATAGCAAAATTAAGATTTCATTGAGAATTGCACCAAGACAAGAGACCCATATCCCGCCACCTAATCAAGCAGTTTACTCCTTCAAGACCTTCAAGAATGCATCGTGCTTAACGCTCTTTGAGGCAGCCTTCTTAACGGAACCAAGCTTCTTCTCAGAGAAAGCCTTGGCGTAAGGGTTCAATCTCAAAAGAATCTGCTTGTTCTTCAATGGATTCTTCTTAACAACATTTGGTCTCTTGACTGAAGCCTGACCAGCTGGTCTGACAATAGACTGGACATCAGAAGAGTTAATAATGGTGTCAATGTCATCAGTAGAGACAATGTTCTTTGGAAGAGCGTAACCAGATTTGCTGGACTTAACAGTCTCGGAACCGTAGATAGAGTCCAAGGCACCGAAAGCAGACTGAGACCAGATAACGAATCTACCCATGTGAGAACCAGGGGCCAACTGCAACAAGTTGAGGGCCTGGACGTTACAAGTGTCAACACCTGGGATGTTTCTGAAGGCCTTAACCAATCCATTGTTCTTGGCGTAAATAACCAAAGGACCCTTTCTTTGGGTAAATCTTCTGCCTCTCATCTTACCGTGACCAGCTCTCATCTTTTTAGACTTGATGGCCTTAACAACTTCCTTCTGGGCGCCAACAGACTTCAAGATAGCCAAAGCCTTCTTTGTAGTGTCAACGGACTCAATATCATCAGCAACAACCAATGGAATCTCTGGGACCTTCTCGATCTTGTGACCCCTGGCCTGAACCAATGGAGCAACGGCAGTGGCTGCGATAGCAGAAGCGGTAGCGTATCTCTTCTCGTTTCTGTTCACTCTGACGTGCCATCTTCTCCAGATCTTGGTTGGAGCAAACATACGACCACCTCTACACATGTTGGCAAAGGCACCCTGAGCGGCTCTGGCAGTACCAGAACCAGAGATCCTAGGAACTCTGGCAACAGCTCTACCTGGACCCCAAGACTCTGCAGAATGCTGCATACCTGTGTTTTCAGAAACGGCGTAAGCCTGTCTCTTGTTCTTAGCAACCTTGGTGAAGACTGAAAGAACGAGATCTCCTCTGATAGGAGACTGGAAAACTGCTGGCAATGGCAAAGCAGAGGCGGTCTTTTGACCGTCAACACCGTAAACGGAAACCTGTGGTCTAGCTGACATTATTGTATTATATCTGTGTTGTTTATTATGGGATGGCAAGAACTGTCGGAATAAGATAAACCCTTAAGGTGACTACAACGTTCGAAGTAGGTGTTGAAGTAGAGAAAAATTTTTCAACGAAACTACTTTCCAAAAAAAATTTGGGAGAAAAAAATAATAAAGTGCCCTCCCAACACAGGCACATCTCAGAAAAGAGGTCCGGGTAACAAAATCTTCAGGGTTTTCTCGCATTTTTGCATCCCTGCACCAAGTAAAGGCAGCATTCGTTTTATTTTGCTGTTCCGACCGCCTCCAAATATTTTTTGCACGGCTGTCCCTGCTTTCATTTCATCCGGTTATTGTTTGATTTGCCCGGTTAGGGCATTGTTATAATTTCAAAAATAATGTGTGAATATATACGTACGGCAGAGATTGAGCCAGTGTCATTCATATATAGAATATTCGAAGGAGGAAACCGCTAGCGGCTTTTCTTCTTGGTATTGCTCTATCTTTACCTTAACTGCAACCAACTGACTCCTAATTTATATGGTGGGAATAAAAATATTATAGGGACTGCTTCTTTAAATATTATTTAATTTGACAAGCAATTAGTAGCTTTCTATCGTGTCTGCTTTCTCAATCATTAGAGTTGATAAAACATCGCTTCCCTTAAATTTTTTGTTTTTTTTGTAAAAATTAAGCCCCGCAAATTTCCCCAATTATTTTGTATTTCCTGATACCTGATTGTTGTGCCCAATTTTATGTGACGCAAGGAACTCATTTGAATTGTTCGAATATACTAATGGTTCAGCAGCATGCAGATGAAATAAAAAAAAAGAGTGAACTATATAAGAGTTTACGTTTCTCCTTTCATCACTCAATCGGTTGTCTGCCCTTACTAAATCGACATTTATTTATTTTCCGTATCTTCCGTTCATCGACACAGCAAGCAGTATTAATTCATACCTCAAAGCTGGCTACTGTTCTTTTTGTTTCGTCATGTCCAATAAGCAAACAGAAGAGAATACAGTAACTAAGGCAACTCCTTATGTTCCCTCATCAGTGAAAAAGTTGATTGACATTGACCCTTATCTCACACCGTTTGCGGAGGAATTGGCCTATCGCCGAAAGTTAGCTGATGATTGGCTGGTCAAGCTGAACGAAAAAGAAGGAGGAATCCTCAAATTTGCCGACTCCTACAAATTAATGGGGCTTCATATACAGAATGATAATTCTATCAAATACAAGGAGTATGCTCCTAATGCAGTCTCCGCTTGTGTTATAGGGGACTTCAATCATTGGGAGCATGATAGTAATGTCATGACCAAGAAAGATTTTGGCTTTTTTGAAATTGTTATTCCACCTAATGCCGATGGATCGCCTGCAATTCCTAACGACAGTAGAGTGAAGATTTATATGACATTATCTGATGGAAGCAAAGTGGCTAGAATTCCCCCTTATATTACCAGGGCTACCCAGCCTCCAAAAGAATACAATAATTCAGCGTATGAGGCCAGATTTTGGAACCCAGAGCACCCTTACATTTTCAAAAATGAAAGGCCTCCTCTTCCTGGATCCCTCCATATATATGAGGCACATGTTGGTATATCCACACCAGAGCCAAAGATTGGTACCTATAAAGAGTTTACGAAAAACGTTTTACCAATTGTTAAGGATCTTGGGTATAACACTTTGCAGCTCATGTCCATTATGGAGCATGCTTATTATGCCTCCTTTGGTTATCAGGTTACTTCATTTTTTGCTGTGAGTTCAAGGTTTGGTACTCCTGAGGATCTTAAAGAGCTAATTGATACTGCGCACGGTATGGGTATTAGAGTGTTACTTGATGTTGTTCATTCTCATGCTTCCAAAAACGTCGAAGATGGTTTAAATATGTTTGACGGAACAGATTACTGTTACTTTCATTCTGGTGGAAAAGGTGTGCACGATCAGTGGGATTCGAGGCTCTTTAATTATGGTAATTATGAAACCCTACGTTTTCTTCTCAGCAATTTGAAATATTACCTTGAAGAATTTCGCTTTGATGGCTTCAGATTTGATGGTGTCACTTCTATGCTATACCTCCATCACGGTATTGGGGCAGGGTTTTCTGGAGATTATCATGAATACTTGTCACCTTTTGCACCTGTTGATAAGGAGGCTGTGTCTTATCTAATGTTAGCAAATGACTTGTGTTCGGAGTACTCGCGTGAAAAAAAATGTGATATTACTACCATAGCAGAAGATGTCTCTGGATATCCTACATTATGCAGGCCTCGTAATGAGGGTGGTGTTGGTTTTGATTACAGGCTCGCCATGTCTCTTCCAGATATGTGGATTAAAATTCTTAAACACCAAAAGGATGAAAATTGGGACATGGCCAAGATATGTTATACACTTTCGAACCGTCGCTACAAGGAAAAATGTGTTGCATATGCGGAATCGCATGATCAGGCTTTGGTCGGGGACAAAACGCTCGCCTTTTGGCTTATGGATGCCGAAATGTATACTAATATGTCTGTCCTTTCTCCGTTGACGCCCGTTATTGATAGGGGTATTCAACTTCATAAAATGATTCGCCTAATTACTCAAGCACTAGGTGGTGAAGCGTATCTCAACTTTGAAGGTAATGAATTTGGTCACCCGGAATGGTTGGATTTTCCACGTAAGGGTAATGGAGAATCTTATCTGTACGCACGGAGACAGTTCAATCTAATCAAAGATGACTTATTAAGATACAAGTTCCTTTATCAATTTGACAAGGCAATGAATAATGCTGAAAGTATATATACATGGTTGAATTGTGACCCAGCCTATGTGTCTTTAAAGCATGATAGTGATAAAATGATTGTTTTCGAAAGAAACAATAAAATCTTCATATTCAACTTCCATCCAAATAATTCATATTCGAATTATAGGATTGGTGTTCAAAATTCAGGTGTTTACAGGATTGTTTTAAACACTGATAGAGAGGAGTATGGGGGCCATAATCGTATTGATGAGGGAAAGTCAAGATTTTTTACCACAAATCTGGAATGGAATGGTCGTGCTAATTTTATCCAAGTGTATATACCTTCGAGAGTCGCATTGGTTCTTGCTCTCGAGTCAGAGATTGACAAGAAGAATTGATCAAGGACTTAATCTTTTTGATAATTTGTATTAGGCACAGCTATTTTAAGAAGAAAAGAGATTATACATGTTTGTGTATATATTACTTATGTTATCGTATATTATATATATCCTTAAATTAATTTGGTTTGATCCTTGGAAATATAATCAAGAAATGTCTCTTCCAGTAATTCACGGGTTTCCTCTACAAGATTTGCATAATTCAGAAACTTATTCCTTTGCTTGAATATCATTTCAATCTTGGTATCCAAGAATAATCTTGAAAGTTTTTCAATGTTTCGGGAAAAAAGCTGTTGGGCAGCATTTGCAAGCTCGCAGGAGTTTTTTGTACCAATGTAATACATCGTTGCATATGTCCACATCAGTTCATGACGAGCCCTAAAGAGAATGTCCATACTTTCCCTATAAAAAAGAGCTTCTATCCATGATACGCCACACCTTTCTTGAATATTTCTAAGATTATTCTCAAACTTTCTTAAAAGCTTTTTGTCAGCGTCCAATGATCTCTTCTGGTTATCGAACAGTTCGAAATAGAACATATATCTCCGAAGCAATTTCTTATTCTTATCCTGATCTTTCTTCGCATCATCTGCGTCGCCCACGTAGACAGTACAATTGAAATCATTATAATGTAACGACCATTTCTGAAGGCAGTTCCAGCAGAACGCAAATCCGCATTTGAAACAAATCATGTGGTTACAGCCACCATTTTTTTCGATTGGTGTTGAGCAGTGAGGACAGTCCTTAGTGTTTGCAGCTAACCAATGACAAGTTTCCGTATCATCCTTGCATTTTTTCTCCCATTCTTTTGCTAAAGAACATGGGCAAGGTGAATGGTCTTCCTGCAAACAGTTAAAGCAAAATCGGTGCTTATGAGTACACACGACAGTTGGAACAAGCTTTCTTTCAACAAATTCCGAGAGCGTTCCCACTTTGTCAGAATCAAACCCAACTTGCATAACCATTGAATCACAATTTGGGATTGGACAGTTTTTAAAGTATTTATAATGGGCGGAACAGTAATTTTCGGTCAAATTCAGCTTATATTTTGAAGCTATTGTTTTGTTACGTTCATGCTCCCGCTCTGTTCTTTCTTTCTCCATAATTTGTTGTTGAAAATTAGTAATGGCCGTATCAAAATCAGGATCACTATGATTATCAGTGTCACATTTTGCTTTATCAGTTTTTTCTTCGGAATGGCTTGGATATATTAAATCTTCATCTTCGGAATCTGAAATGTCATCAAGGTTCAAGTCATGTAGTTTGGAAGAGAGTTTGTCGCCCTGATACCTAGTTTTAATTTCTTCCTCCGTTATGGATTGTTGTTCCGCTGATATGCATTTTTGTTCCTCCCTCAATTTTTCTTGGTTCTTTCTGTCCCATTCGAAGTTACTAATCTTCTGTAGATCAGACATAGTAATGAGTTGCTTACATGTGGGTTCGGGGCATCTCAACAGTAACTTCTTGTCTTTGTTGGCTTCTTTCAAATAATTTATGTAACAATCAACACAGAATGGATGATCACAGCTACTTAACGTAAATACTGTCAACGGATGGCCCTCTGATGGATTGTTAAAGCATATATGGCAGGTAAATTTGGGATCTCTGACCTCCTTTATGAGTGGTATATTAGATCTCCTTTGCTCCTGTTTTTGCAATTCCATAACTAATCCATAGTTCGTAATATTGCCATTTGTATAATCCTCTAATAATTTGTCTTGATTCCATTTATACTTTACTAGTAGTATGAGACATGTATTATTACCTAGCTGTAGCACCGAATTTAACGCCGTAACCTTCTTATCTAACAATATTTCCATGTCCTCTAAACTCACCGATTTATATATCATTCGGTGTGTCTTTGTATTCATTTTTGTATGTGAGACAGGAAAAGTGTATGATACACCTAAGGTCTCGTCATTTCTATTGGATAACTGTTCCTCTCCGTTTGATGTGATATCTTCGGAATCTTCATCTTCTAACTCAAAGTCACAATTGTCACTATCTTCTTCTTCATATTCAAAGTCAGTTGAATCGCTGGATAGCTCGTTATCTCCCAACTTCGAAAGAGGCATATGATTATGTGTTTTCAACCCAGTTAATTCGCAATGACAGCCTGCACTGCAAATATTTGTCTGCGATAATCTTTACCAAGTATCTCCGTTTCCACGGTTCTCTAAAATTCAGCCAGAGTCAATGATCTATTAAATGTTGTTTACTGTATGAATAATTCTTAACATAAAAATGTTCAAAGATGTCTATTATATTATATATTGATGAATAAGCCATGACGATGTGAAATAAGTGTAATTAGTTAGGTGTGCGGATGAGTATAAAGTAAAAAAAAATGTGCCCTATTGGCAGGATAGGATAATGCGACGTCTTCCCATTTATTTTGTAAGCCGTAGTTAATGTTGCCAAGAGATCTGTCGATTCAAATTAACCGTATAACGTATATTATGATACAAATAAAAACCCAAAAATGTAGGGAGGATATTATCTGGAGATTTGCCTTGTTGATAACTAACCTAAATTCATATAATAGCTTGGTGCAATATTTAAGTTGATTTGGTTTTAAGTGTGACACCTATTCCTTTATGAAGTTTCTCGACAGCTGTTATATTGAATGTTTTTAATACTAAAAAAATGAAGTGTGTAAAAGTAGAAGAATCAAAGAAGGGGGGACAAAGAACTAGCGGAAAGGGAAATACGCATACTTAAATAACCTTGATCCTTAAGAGTGTGATTTTCTTGGAATAAGCAAGGCAGTGCAGTTTTATACAGACGCGACTGTCGGCGGGTATACTACACTTGGATTCACATTAAATATGTTATCAACCTATTTCTTTTCAAACTGTCCTCTCGTTCGTTTCCTTATTACCGTTTCGGTTATAATTCGTGATAATTATTTTATTTACTTTATTCCTATTAGTTCTTTACTTGTTTCATATGATATTTTGGATCATCTGTGTGGAATGAGCGCGCACACCTTTATAAAAGCTTCCCTTTCAATAAATGATTGTTTGAGAGTATATTGATTTTAGTCAATAAATTCTTCTGAAAGGCTATAAATTAAATAATCCGTCAATTTAGTCAATGACCATCTCTTAAACGAGTTTTATAATATAATTTAGACCTACCTTTTCCAAGCTTTCTGATCCATTTCACAATCAGTCTTTGATACTTATAGCTTTAAATCCGCTCGCCAACTGCAATCTTATGATAACGCACGCAATTTATAAAATAGTATTACATACTAATGATGTACAGGTAAACAATCCATGAACCCGTTTTACTTTTTTCGTACTTTACTTCTTGCTCTCGATATATGCTACGCCTTTATACTCGTTGAATTCATTTTATTGTTCCACTTTTTTTTAGTCCTTTTTTCGGTTCATTCATTTTTTGTTTTAATCCTTGAAAATACATAAATGGCCAATTACATATATTTAATAGAAATTTAGCCTTACATTCATAACTAATCAACAATTCTTGAGTACATATCATATATCATTACTATTTTTCTGTAGCTTTCGAGACTACATGATATGATATCTAAACACCTTAAAAGTTAATAGTATTTTCTATCTTATATCAAAGCTGTTATACTATTATCTGAAATTTTAATAAGCTGACCGAGTAATAGACAGTACAGTGTAATACAAGAAGGGGTCAAATATTAGTTCATTTAATTATCTGTTCACGTTAATTGTGCCACTTCGGTTTACAGATACTATCAAGTTATATGGGTCAAGTAGAACTGTGATGTCCTTAATAATGTCATTTTCTGATTTGTCAACATGCCCATTTTGAAATGTATCTTCATTGTCCAGATATCGGGCATTATTTCCATTTGCATGGACTTCATTAACAAATGAAAGATGAGAGTTGACCTTCGAATAAGCAAACGAAACCTCATTTTTCTGGCTTTCATTACGATGCTTATCAGGATGTACTATAACTCGCGATTTACCGTAATCCGGAAGATTCCAAAGAATAATTTCGCCTGCTGGTGTAGAGCACAAAATGCCGGTAGTCTCATCATTTGATAGGGGAAATACAACCTCCATTGCCGTGCAACTCTGATCGGTTTCGATATCCTCTTTTCTCACCAAAAAATTGGTAGGTGCTAATGTATCCTCGCTGCTCACTTTATTTTTCTCATCAAGATCTTTAACATTATATGTGTCGACAGATGAACTTACAGAAGAAGAGCAAAGTACTATCGCAGGACGTAAATCTGAAATATCCCATATTATGACATCTGCTTTTCCAGTTCCACCTATTGCAGCCACATAATGTGATTCAGCCAGATCTGTTTCAAAAAAATGCGGGAGAAATTCAAGATTATTAATTTGATAACTTTGATGTCTAAATCCAACTGAATTCATGTGCAACATTAGGGAAGGATCCCATAAGTCTAATATACCTTCAGAACTTCCAATAAGTAGCCATGAAAGATTGCTTCCCACGCATATTGCAGTTGGAATCCCATGTGAGAGGTCATTCTGAATAATATATATCGGTTTCATTTCCCTTATATCAATAAAGACTATCTTAGATCTAACGGTGCAGTAAACTAAATGAGGTATTAGTGTGTCATCAGTTAACTGGTTATCTTCATTGCAAAATTTCAAAATTGATGCAAATCCTTCTTCTTCCTTTGTTTTGTACTGTCTAATGATCTTAACGCTTGCCGCCTTTTTTGGTTTACCAACCACATTCGAGAGTAATATTGGTTCCATCCGAATTATTCTAATCATACGGTCTTCCGTCGCCACAGCAAAGCAGTTATATTTTGACATGCCACAAAGAGATGTCACTCTGGATCCAAGACTCAACGAGCAAAATATCTTAGTGTTTGCTGGGCTTTCCAAATGTGTACTATCCCAAACTTTAATATCTCCTTTCTTATCTCCTGTTATTAAAAAAGCGCCATCACAAGATGAAATAACAAATTCTAGTAAGCTATCGCTGCCCGCTATTTGCGAAATAAGTAGGGATTTCTTTGAGACATTTTTGCTGATACTATTATTTTTGAAATCGCTCACTGCTTCATCTGTATGTTTTTGATGAATGTACATTCCAGACCTTTTTATTGCCTTCCCAAACTCTTGATAATCTGCCAATTCTGGTTCAAAGTGCAAACTTTTGAGGAATTTGATAATATATCTGTTGTTTCCATTATAGCTATATTTCATTTTAGTAACCAAGGAATATTTCGGTGGCTCTTCCTTGTTAATATTAATAATTCTTCCTCCAGAAATAATGGAGCCCTGATAAATCATTTTTCCTTCAGCGTTCAAGCCTGAGCTTGTCCACGTATTTCCCCTCGCTATATCCCTTGACTGTTCCGTAGAAGGCAGTGATACTTTTGAACTAATCACAAGTTTTGGTTTACCCTTAGAATTATCGTTCTCTTCAAACTTACTTTTTGGCTCCAAAATTACTTCAGAAGTACCGTTGCGTTGAATACTTCTCGATTCAGAATTTAGTTGAGATGCATTCTCCAATGCACTGTGACTGTAAGAAATGTCAATAAACACACTTCTGGGAAGAATGTTGAGACGGTTAGAGTAGGATGTGTTATCTTTCAACCTGTTGCTGCTGTTGTACGATGCATGTGCCACTTTGTAAATATATAAACGTAATGTTGCTATTTTCCAAAGTTCTGAGTTTTCAAAGCCAATGTTTTTCAATCTTGAAATCTGTTTAAAATCCTCTGTGCTTAAGGGAATTTCAAGATTACCAACAACATCAGAAGCATGAGGCAAATAATTTCTAGTCAAATTTCTGTACCTATTATCATCCGAGCTTTCCTTCCTCATAAATGGCAGATCTAGATTTCCAAATAAATCGATTCCTCCTTGACTTTTCTTTGAGCTGGATCTTTGCCAAAAAAGGGTGGGTTCATTTTTGAGAGACCAGCTCTTCGTAATTGTATATACCGAACGGGGAATCGGATCCTGTGATAAAATGAAAAGGCTGCTCCATCGAAATGATGTAATTTCATGCTTGAAGTATGGTCTGATTATTGGATAAAGCATGCAATAAAGGTCAGCAAATGAGAGCTGTTTTCCTGCTGTAATTGTAAGATTTAAAGCCGCTTCCCTGATTGAAGTATTTGGATGTAAAGTAAGTTTAACCGTGAATTTCACCAAATTCAACAAATATTGCTTCCTGATTAACCCAAGTCCTATTAATTCTGTGAAAACTCTAAGTAATTCAAAAACAACAAGTTCGGAAGGATCGGTTAGAGCTTGCACTAGTAGTGGTAATATGTATTGTTCAAGGCTCACAATTCCAACGGTTATTGATATCGTAACAATGCTCGAAACGAAAGCCAACTTTAGTTGAGTATTTTTATCATTCAAATAGGTAATAAGGTGGCTCAAAATTACATCGTTTGTCTTGTCCCTACTGAAGAATGTACAGAGTGGAAGAATATTTCTAAGTAAGCCAATTCTAACGTTTGCATCTGGATCTGTCATTATCTGAATTGTCAAGTTTTCAAAGCATCTAATAGTTCTCTGATATCCCTCTTCGATATAAGAATCATCATCTATTGTAAGATGATTCTCTATTTCTGGATCATTAAATGTTTTTATATGCATAGTCATAAGAACGGAAAGTTCTTTAAATCTTTTTGATGATAACGCAAGATGTGGCAAACAGGATGCAAATATTGTCCGTATGTATGAAATTGAATTTTTATCTTTCCCTAAATCGGGAGCCTCTTCTTCATTTGTGTACGACCGCCTCAAAAAACTTTCAAGCTTCGGTAGCAAATAGTCAGGAAAAATAGACGTATTCATTGGTGTTACTGTATCCACTATTTTAAGTAGTTGTGTTAATGTTCGTAGCGCCGTACCCTGTACATCTTCCCCGGGATCATCAAGCATGTATATTAAATACGGCAAGCAACGATCAAGTTTTGCTTCGTCGTGAAGCTGTTCAGCAATTGCCAATATCAGCTCGCATGCTTTCATACGTAATGATGCATGAGTAGTATTCCTTAGTGTATATAAGACCACGGAAAGAATGATAAGTCCAGCGCAGTCACCATTTGTTTCATTGGTAAATATTTCGGATGTAGGTCTAGGTGCATGGCGCTGAACGCCAGGCAAGTTTATCTCCATTGGAATTATAGAACCTATAGGCTCATTAAAACTTTGAGGTGATTTTCTTGTCGCTATTCGTTTGAAATTCAAGTAAAAAGCAATCTTTCCAAAATCGTTGTAAATACGATTAATCTTCCTGTCACAACCCCCAAATTGAGTAGCAGAATCCGAATTATGGTTTTTAGAAAGGTCTTTCACGTAAGCATATAGGAAAGTGTAAAAGTAATCTGGAAACACTAATTTTCTAAATTTTTGTAAGTATTCACTGGCACTTAACCTTTCTTCAGGATTTAAGCTTATCATACTTTTGATCATTTTGCGAACATTTGAATCTTTCACTGAATCTAGATTAGGTATGTATTGGCCTTTCTTGTACTTAAACATTTGCGATAACGTAAATATTGGTAATCCCTCCGTATAAATTTCAGCTATAACACATCCCAATGCAAATATATCCATTGACTCCGTCACTTTTTCCTTTGTATTCATCTTGCTGGTTTCTTCATCACTAAGCGACACAAAACGCTCAGGAGCCAGACAACAACTATGCCTCTGAGCTGTATCAAAATAAAACGAAAATTGAAGAGGATTCCTGTCTGGAAGGTATGTAGGTTTTATTGTGGCAAAATCTGTGATCATGCACCAATTCCATGAAGTCAAAAGAATATTTTCTGTTTTCAAGTCACCGTGTGTTACGCCCTTGGCATGAAATTGCGAAAGAGCTGTTAGAAGCTGATAGATAATCCATTTCTTTTCCACATCCTCTAAAAATGGACGAATTGAAAGTCTTTCATATAAATTGTATCGGAGGTATGGGCGTATAAAATAGCAAGCCCTTTGAGAATCCAGGATAAGGTGATAAGGAAGCGCATTCGATAAACCCACTAATTTTATTCTTGTCTTTTCCATTTCTTCCAAATAGCTACCTAAATTGATCTCGGATGTAGGCTTAATAAGAAGTTTGACAATTGCCGTACCATTTTTATCCAAACACTTGACTGCTTTTAGAAATCGGGATGTTCCCACTGGCTTTGAGTACTGAATCTCCGGCAAAAAGTCAATATATGCGGAAATCGCAACGGTTTGTGCCGATGGAACCATTAAAGCCAGTTCTGGCTCCATTCTTTTGTGTTGATAAACGAGTTCTATAATGTTAATGCAGACAAGGAGCTGGTGAATTATAAATGAATTTAAGAATAGCCCCTTAGTTCTTATTTACAATCTAACCCCTTTTTTATTTAACAATTATTAATTTATTATTTCATTATCGTCGCGGTGTAGACAAAAAAAAAAATGGAGCAATGAAACACATTGATTTGTATGCTGCTACGATATACTTTACTTAACAGTTTGCTAATTTGATAAAAATAAAAGTCAGAGCATATTTATATTTATAAAGACCTATATTTTAATGCTTGTCTTTCTTACTTGTGCACGAAATTGGTCCACTTCATCTTGTAGCATGATTTTCATTTCCTCAATGGAACTAGCTTGGTGTTCGAAATTAAAGTCAAATATAGTTTCTGTGTTTGGTTCCTCGTCTATATTTCTCACCGTGCTAAAAAAGGGACTTTCAATTGCTGCTCCCACGGTAAGTCTTGATTTTTGATCCCAGCAAAGCAGCCCTGATAGAATGGTAATAGCATCTGTATTTGCATTTGGAAAAAGAGCATTCAAATCCTTTTTCTGGAATGAGGGTCTCGTGGTTGAAAAAAAGTCCCATGCCGCAGCAGATTCATATGAAAGAATAACTTTCCTTGAAGGTGTTCCTAATACTTTACAAATTTCTGTAATCTGATGAATCTGGCTGTTCCCTATAAACATGGGCCTACGACCATAAAGTTCGCCTAAAATGCACCCAACTGCCCACATATCCACTGGCTTACCATAAGTTCTTCTTGAAAGAATAAGTTCTGGCGCTCGATACCATCTTGTTGCCACATAATGTGTAATGTTGTGAGATCCTCTATTGTTCTGCATAAATTTCTCATTGATTCCCCTCGCCAAGCCAAAGTCGCATATTTTTAGGATTCCTTGTGAAGTAACCAAAATATTACCCGGTTTGAGGTCTCTGTGAATCACATCAGCCGAATGAATATATTTTAATCCGCAAAGTATCTGATACAGGAAACATTGAATGTGATATTCAGAAAATTGGACTGATGAATGAATGACCTTGGCTAGATCGTATTCGATTAATTCCTGGAAGCAGTATAAGCCATCATACGGCTTCTTGTAGACTATATCCAAATCAATAAGATTAATAATATTTTTATGACCCTTGAAAAAAGCCATTAATTTTAGTTCACGAATAGCTCTTTTTAAAAGTACCTCTTTTGAGAAGATATTACAAACTTTCTTGATCGCAAGTTGTGGCTTTCCTTCTGCAGTCGTGTTAACCGCGGAGCAAACAGTACCATATGAACCTTTTCCAAGCACATTCAAGATCTGATAATTGCTATCGACATAAAAATTGGCTTTTTCATATACCGTTTTCAGGGATTCCTTTTGTAAGTAATTCCTTTTATTTTGGAACAGCATGGAATGACGAAGCGTGGCGTGAGGTTGTGCATTAAGGGGCACCTCTTCGTTGAATTCTAACTCCTCAATCATCCGTTAATTTTTAGTTAATAGTAGAATATCCTCAATGAATTTAAAGATGGATAAAGTCAAATATTATGAATTTGATTCGAAAGGTTATTCTATTCAACTTAATTACATTGAGAAAGTACTAAGCGCCAAATTTTCTGAAGTCCTTTTTTTTTTGTATTAAGGTGTGCCCAATCTGATGTGCTGAAAAAGATAAGGAGTGTCGCAGTATTAATAGGTTTCTTACGTAAGATTAAAAATCAAAATCGTCTTTTAAGACCCCAAAGATGATTCCCGTTTTATTAATTATAAAGTTCCAAAAAATGCCACAAAATGCCAAACAAGAAAATACAAAAGGTCTATGCTGACGAAATAGGTCATGCATATTGATAAGTAGGAGATATACCTCCATCAGGTATATGCGAAAGATCAAGTCTCTGAAATTTGTCCGAGCTCTTATGAAAATATAATCCACTGATAGATCCGGTAAGCTGATTAAATGATATGTAGTAAAATCCAGTGAAAGACGCACCTTTGATGTTTTTAATACGTGCATCGGGAACCAAAAATAATTCTTTCCATCGCATGTACAAAAACTCGCCTTGTTTTGCTTCTTTATATATTTGGTGGTTTTCTGCATCATCATCTGTATTAAAATTAAGCTTCCTCCAGCTAGGAAATCTTCCCCAATGCTGAATATCATTTTTCTTTGTTGATCCCCATTCGGGATGTTTTGTGTAAAAAGAAAACTTCGGTCCCACTATTTCCCCTCTGAAAAAAGTGGTTATTTCTGGATGTGCTTCAGTAAGTCCATGAATGGTAAGGAATCCAGTAAGGAAAGATTTTTCCAAATTTACTTCCTTAAGATCAACCTGAACATCATATGCTAGCCTTCCAGATTGTTGTGTGCCTACAAACCCGGAGTGAGGACGAAGAAAAGAAGTAGTGATTAAAAGCTCTCTATTCATCAATGGATCTGGAAATTTTGGAAATAGTAACTTGGTCCCCTGTTTTATATTTTGTGTTCTCAAATCAACTGGTATGCTCTCGTGCTTCTTACCATTTCTATCATCCACCGATTTTATGTTGTTCGACCCTGAACCACCCGAAATTTTGTCATCTTTTCCCGTCGCGAGTTCGAATGTCTTCATAGATTTAGATGATATGGTTAAAGCAGTCTCGTCGCTTCCTCGCTTCCAACTCTGTGCCGGCATTTTTTGGTATTCCTGGTACCCTAAAAACTGTTTTATACGTTCAGTAGTTGACTAAAAGATTATAAAATTGCTCTGCTTTCCTGTTTCTGACGATTCAAAATTTCTTTTAACAATATCTCTTGAATATTCCGGTTTCTCTGATTGATACTAAACAATTCTCGTTATTCGTTATGCATGCATTCCTTAAGATTGCAGGCGAGATGAAATATGCTTCTCTTGAAAACTTACTTAACTCCTTATTCAATAAATGAAGGAACTAAGAAGGCCAATAATAAATTTATCTTCGCAATATTTTCGCTCTCTATCTCTCTTCCACTCCCAGTTACAGATATATTTAATTCGACTTTCATCGACGCGACTGAAATAAAATAAGAAAACAGAATTTCTATGTTGCCTGACTATTTTTTCCACCGATACTGAGCGACAATGCCCTTGCTTATCCATAAAGATCAAAGAAAAGTAAGAAGTCAATTTTCAACCCAAGTCATTTGCACCGAGTCAAAAAAAGTCCTGTTTGCGAACTCTCCACAGATTTAAAAAGGCCTATAGGGTAATTCGGAAAATACAGTACATAAGAATTGAAACTACTGGTGCCGAAAAGGGGTATTCTATAAGGCAAAGTATTTCGATCACAGCGACCCAGCTTAAAATTGCCCTGATGATAAAAGAGTTCATAATGTCAGCAGAGGAAGTACTATGGATAATGCCATTCAGAGCGAACTCTTATTAAGCAAAACTTTCTCCGGTAGGCATTATTTTCGTTTAATTTTTTTCTGCACTCCAATCAGATTCCGACATCGTTTTACTTTTTTTCGCTATCGTTTTTTTTTTTGACCTGAATCTTATTGTAGTACGATCGATCACTCGACAATTTGGAAAAAAAGAATGATCTCGGAAAGAGTTACTAGATAAGCATCCAAAGTGAAAATTTTTGGTCATTAAGTTTAGTTTATTGTGTTGTCATGCCTGCGGCTTCTGGCCTTAAGTATAAATTGTAGATACACGCTTCCTCCTCTTCACGACCGGATTTCCATAATTGATTGAGTGTTTGATTATTTGTATTCTTAGCTGTCACTATCCTCATATTTGTGCGATTCAGGACTGCATTTCACTTTAGGCATTTCCGTTCAAAAAAGTCGCTACTGGATACGACTTCTGGTAAAACAGATTTTTTTCGTTCGTTTTACTTCGAAAGATATTTTATTTTAAACATTTGTAAATAATTTATCAATGGCTGATACTCTACCTCAAGAAGACATAGATTCGGATCCATACCGTGCCCTGAAAGATATTTTCTGTGGAACTGCAGGTGGTATCGCACAGGTGTTAGTTGGACAGCCGTTTGATACAACAAAGGTCCGGATACAATCTGCTCCGCCAGGAACTTATTCTTCATCATGGGACGTGGTTAAAAAGTTACTTGCTAAGGAAGGTCCCTTGGCTTTCTATAAGGGTACGTTGACACCGTTGATTGGAATTGGAGCAGTTGTCTCAGTTCAGTTTGCGGTCAATGAGCAAATGAAAAGATTTTTCAAGGCAAAAAATAACGGTGGTGAGATGACTTTACCACAATTCTTTATGGCAGGTTCTGCATCCGGTTTAGCTAACGGTTTAATTGCTGGTCCAATCGAACACATTAGGATCCGCTTACAGACCCAGACCACTGGTCCAAAGGATTTCGCCGGCCCACTTGACGTTATTAAAAAGTTATATAATAGAGGTGGTATTCGTCTTTTATTCAAAGGTTTGGGTGCCACAGAATTGAGAGAGGGTATCGGATCCGGTTCTTATTTCCTAACCTACGAAGGTTTAGTTCAACGACAAATGAAAAAAGAGGGAAAGACAAGACAGCAACTTGAGAGCTGGAAACTATGTACTTTCGGTGGTCTTTCAGGTTATACTATGTGGCTTTCAATCTATCCAATTGATGTGTTAAAATCTAATATGCAAGCAGATAGTTACAAGAATCCTAAATTTGGCAGCTACTCCCAAGCCGCTAAATACATTTTCCAGAAGTTTGGTGCACGTGGTTTCTTTAAGGGTATTGTGCCAACATTACTTAGGGCTGCACCTGCAAATGCTGCTACGTTTGTGGCATTTGAAGAGACTATGAGACTTATTGGCTGATGCTAATATTCTTTTAAACAGAATCCCTGCCCCTATGATGTCTTCTTTAATTTGATTCTTGAAGAACCAATATATGTAGTTTAAGTAACATGTTTAGACTTTTTTTTTGTTATAATTACACTTTCGAGCGAATAGAAGAGTATCCTCATTAAGGTGGGAAGATGGGTAGTCTGCTATTAAATTGACATGTATCCTATATAAATTGGCTGTGAAATTATGTGGTTTCTTCGTCCTCCAACCGTCTCATAAGATAGTCTATTTCAACCTTTTTAGTCAAAGGAATCACATAGTCTTTATAAATTTTCACAACGACTTCTGGCTTCACTTTATTCTGTATATGTTGGGTGAATTTTAAAGTTGGGTCAACACCATATGTTTTAGCTTTCTCAAGTAATCTCTTTAATATCTTTTCTTCTACTGCCGTGTTCGTGATTGCTTTGTCAATGCCCTTGATATCTTTATTCTTAATCAGCTTCGTGAATTTTTCCGTCTCGTTCCTAAACTTTGCTTCTGCAACAAACATTCCAAAATGAATACGTCTGGATAAAGATTGCAAGGCATCAATATCAGCCATCGCTGCAGATCCCAAGTTTTCCATCTGATCACCAGATCCACTACTAATGCCCGGCACCATATTGTCTACATAAACTTTCAAAACATTCTTGTTGATGTTTATCTCATCAGCATAGCTTGCCAAAACTGGTGGGTAATTAACCTTTGGCAAAAAGCTTGGCTGAACAATCTCAGGAAAAAATGGATATTCATCTGGTGCCTGATATCTCCTGACCTGAGATTGGATTTTTTCATGTTGTGAGAGGAGCCAATCAAGAAATGATCCATCAAAGTTAGGTATTGGGAAAACGTCCTTTTTATAGACGGATGGACAAGTGAAAAACTGTGATCTTTCAATAAAATAGAAGATTATAGTATCTTCCATCCTTTGCAAGGCCTGCCGAATATTATTTAAATCTAAAACTGTTTCTGGTTTCATAAAGTCCATGGTAAGTTGCTATATTATCCAAATACCCCTTAATATTTCGTTGGAGGTTTGTTAGGTATGTCCAGTCGGATATTTTCGCAAAATAAATACTCTTAGGTTTTATAAACACCATGCCTGACCGATCGTTAGTTCTCTCTTTCTCTTTTTCCCGTCCTCCTAAAATTTCTTGCCTGAGGGCTTGCAATTTTCCCGGAGCTCGATATTTTACCGAAATTCCAATTTCTCAATCATCACTACGCGTCCCCGCGGATTGGTATTTATTCTAGATCATTTCTAGTTTTCGACTGTTACTTTCTCGTAAACAAATACACTATGTACATATTTCATCATATTAAGCCAATTATGATAAACGACGAATACAAAAGTTCTATATGTTTGTGTCTTGAAATTACACAATTACGTTTCTGATTAATTAGGTTTCTACTATGCAAGCTAAATGTGAATTAATTTCACGGTATTTTTTCGGTAGCGCCATTAAGCCATAAATCCTGTCAAAATAAATAAATATTGAATAAATTAAGTGCTGATAAGTAATAATAAGCGAACAAATAGTAATAGAAAATGCTGTACCAAATTTCTGTCACTTCCCTATCTATTCTGCAGACGAAGAGTGTGACTGTGTCCGTGATGTTCCGTAGGACTCATGACAAGGTTTTTTGTGTGCCTCCTTCTGATTCATTAATTCATTGTTGTTATACTTAACTAGAAGTACCTGACCTGTCTTTTCATCCTCTCTCAGTAAATCTTTTCTCTTCATGTAATTCATGACCTGTCGAAAATCCCCAATTCTAAGAAGCATACTGATCTCCCTGAACCATAGAAAACGGTTAATTCTATCTTCTTTTGTATCCCTAAAACCAAAATTAACATGTGCATTAACTAAGTTTGCCTTGCACTCTTCATCGATTTCATCTGAAGAGTATGTTTGTGTATAGTCCTCACCTATCAAATCGTCAAATAAATACGTATGTATTGCTTGAAGGGCTCCATAAGCACTCAAAAAGAGTGCAATTGAGATTAGAATGCTAGTCCTATTTTTCCGAAACTGTTCACCAAATGTCCCCCCTCCAGCTTCCCATGTTGTACTATCATCCCTAAATTCATGAGCCCTATCATAAGGATCCCAATGGTCTTCCCATGTTCCTGTCCTACTGTGGCCATATCTTCTATATCTTTCGTACATATGATCGTAGTAAACCTTGTTTGGACTGTGAAAGTTCGGATTCGACTGATCAACCGTACGAGAATTATCTTCCCAGCCAACTTGATAATTGTCATAATTTGATCTTGTTAGTGGATTTTTAAGTAGAGCATAAGCCACCATTATTTTTTTGAACCTCTTTGTCTTGATCTCTTGTGTTAGCCTATCGGTTCCAGATTTTTGTCCATTATTAGTCGTAAAAAATGTACGCTTGCATAACGAACATCCGTCCATAGTGGTGGAATCCGGATGATAAATACGGGCAAGTTTATGAAATCGTTTCTTGATTGTAGACGTGTTTATAGTCCGGTCAGATCCAAATCCCATCACTTCATATGGAGAAGCATCTCGACGCATTGGATATGAGTGCAGGAGTTTCAAAAGCTCCGGATCAATATTATCATTTGTGCTTTCTTTACCAACCGGGATCGCATAGCATCTTAAATGTGATGAAATTTGTCTTCGATAAATAATAGCAGGCCTGTGAATCAATATAAGCCGTAGTGATAAAGAGCACATGTTACATTGATAAAGATCAGATAGCTAATATTATAATCAAAACTATCAGAACCAAAAATAAATATGTCACTACGAGAACTAGATTTTATTGGCAATTTTGTTTTATATATATATTTTTGTACATTATAATTCCCTTAAAGATAGAAAAAAAAATAATAAGATAGCGCAATTTAAGGTTAGGGTAGCGATGGGGATGCTAATCTCTGAATTCTGTTGTGCGTCTAAATCCAGCTTTTGGCGGTCGCATACAAGCAAAAAATCCAAATTTCAATGTTAAGATTACGTCAGCGTTCAAGGCAAAACGACGGTAAAGGGCCGATAACTTTAAAGGGAAATTTTTGTTTTGAATTGCAAGATCATTTTCAATCTTTGTCACCGATCTTAATTATGTGCTTATATTTGAATTAGAAAAATGTCTACCTATCTTTTGATAATGTGCCTTTTCGTAAGCGGAAAAAAATTGTTTATTACGTTTTGACCTCTTGCAGGAACTATGCAAATAGTCTACGATGAAGTGACAAATAAGAATAGCACTTGTGAAAGCTATTCAATCACATATATTAATATATTTAGCATATACCAAGTGCATTAAGTGTATGTGTTTTATTAACTCAATTCAACAGGCTACTTCGTTTCCTGTTGAACTCCGAATTTATATGAGGTAAGCGCTTTAAAGTTACTCATATGAGAATAGCTGATAACCGAGCAGTTACCATGAATTGGGAGAGCTGGGTATAATAAATATAAACAAAAAAATTGTGAATATAATTCCATAAGTTTTTATTATAATTGTTGCACGTTTGCGGGGTATTTAATATGTTGGATCGAAAAGGATTCAATTTTTATTTTCACTTTTTAAATTGTTCTGTTTTAATTTGGACTTGCATTACCCTTACCTTTTTTAACAACAGCACATATATATATATATATATATATTAATACTCAAATCCAGATTTTTTATACATTCTCTTTGATGTTGTTACTATGAACGCTTGGCAATTTTATTTTTCCCACTTTTACCGTAAAGTTCTGGTTCTGAAGAACTAACTGACTGTAGGTGTGACTTGTCCTTCTCAATTTATTGTGATAGACATCAGCAGCATGAAATGACCAACAGGAGCATAAAATTGTTTTTGTGTTAAAGGTAAATTATATATGCTTTCTCAAAATACAATACGTGTATAAATATATGTACCCTTTGCTGTTTGTTATATTGATATTGAAGTATTATTGCTCAATTTTCACGCTTTTTACTGCCATCCTCTCATAGAATTTTATCCCTGTAAGTTGTTATTGTTCATGTACTTTTCTGGGCTAGTTGTAATGCTAAAACAGCCAAAAATTTTTTTTTCATTTTTTTCCCTGCTTCATCTATTGTTTGGATGAGGAATCTATTTTTGTTGTGGTCTTGAATAGAAGTGACTGACCTCCTCAATTTCGATTTGAGGTTGAACGGGCTTTCCTTCTGCATGTTCTTGCTCTTTTATTCCAGTATATGAACTTTAAACTTTATTTGCACTGCTGTACTTTCCCCTATCTTCACAATTGTTCGAATAACAACTCATCTTATTAATTTATTCAGCTTTGCTTTTCCTGCAAATATATTTACATTGTGGTTTTCTTTGAGCAGTTAATTACAGCAAAATAGAGCTGTTTGTCGTCACACCATAACTCTTGGATTTAAATGGAAGAAAGAATAATGTCACAAAGTCACGATGAGAAGACCATTCGAGGATCACATTGTACTAAAGCAAGTGCATGGTTTCCAACAGTTGACTGGAAACTCGTATCCCTCTGCTTAACGTGGTATTTAACATCTGTTATATCAACATCATCATCTAAAATGATACTCAAACGGTTTACTTTTCCGGTAACTCTTTGTCAGATTCAATTCATCATGAATATATGGTATTGTGTTTTATCGGTATTTACCGTTCGAAAATTGGACATGATGCTATCTGTTTACAGGCATTCTCGTGGGGGTAAGAGTAGTGGTGAAGGTCATGGTAATCTTGATTTTAGTTATTCAATATCCACGAAATTTCGTTCACCGTATTATATTAGCGATTTACAACGATCTTTCTCCTACAATAAATCATTTTCCTTTCTAGCGTGTTTTCCTAAAGGAACTTTTCCGGAGAATTTAAATAGCTACGACTATTCAATCATAAGAAACTTTTTTAAGCCTTCCGCTCTACTCCTTAAAGCTACGGTTCCTATGGGTGGGTTTCAGTTCCTTGGTCAGTTAAGTAATAACAAAGCGACATCGTTGGTTCCTGTGTCCATTGTTCACACTATCAAAGCATTGTCTCCAATGGCTACTGTTCTCACATATCGATTTCTTTTCAAAAGGTCTTTTGGTGTTAAGACATATGTCACACTAATCCCGTTGATTGTTGGGGTCATGATGAGCTGTACTAAACCTGAAAATGCTTCAAGAAATCAGAATGATCCTTTTTATGTTGGATGTTTTTTTGCTTTTATTTCAATGTTAATATTTGTCTCACAGAATATCTTTGCAAAAAAGTTTCTAACTTATGAAACCGATCAGCGGGAATTAGACGATAAATCATTTGCGCAAACGTTAGATATTAAAGTTTCAAAATCAGATTTTGAATCTCGATCCTCCATTCTTCCAATATCCATGCCTGTTACTCCGCTTTACGGAAATTCTTCACAATCTCTAAACAAAATGGTGAAGGATTCGAGGAAGCGTCTCGATAAAATATCAGTCCTTTTCTATTGCTCTGTTGTCGGTTACTGTTTAACACTACCGTTTTACATACTATCTGAATTTTCTAATCCCGTGGTATCTTTGAAGTTCATTGACGTTCACATCGCAGGTCTGATATTTGTGTATGGTATTGCACATTTTATGCAATCAATTGTTGCATTTCAAATATTAGGAAGAATCAGTCCAATTAATTATAGCATAGCAAATATTCTGAAGCGCATCATTGTGATATCCTTCTCCATTTTCATTGAAGGTACACTTTTCAGTACTTTTCAATATATTGGCCTACTATTGACATTTTCAGGCTTATATGCTTATGATCGATGGGGAATACAGCGAAGAAAATAACGTTGCATTGTACTTTCTTAGTTTTTACCCTTTTTAAGGAGGTTTTTCCAGGTACCCCTGCGAAACAAATGACATCTAAATTAATAAAGTAACGAAAAATCGAATATTCAGTGTCGGTACACATCATATGATTGCATTACATTGGATTATCACTATACAATAGCATAAATATTAACCATATATATTTTATTTGTAGTTATTGTAATCTGCTAATTGCCGAACTATTGTTATATATCTCAAATACATTGCCAATGTCAACAATTTATATATTGTGTACGTCTTGCGTTAAATCACATTCTTTTGGTTTCTGTTAGCAAGGTACTCTTTTGCGTAATCACCGAAGCAGACCATGAAGACGGTCTGCCAGATTCCCAAGCAGATTCTAGGGGTTGCGCCCCTATAAAGACCCCTAATTCCATTAGTTTTGTAAACATACTTCATTGTTTGCCAGACAGAAAGATTTTTTGGTCTGTTTGGATCCGGAGTACGTGACTGCATCTCAACTCGAACCACCTCGATTGGCTGATTCCAGGCCGATATAGCGCCACCGATAACTGAGGCCAAGATTTTCTCATAAGGTGATAGTCTCTGACCGTCACTCTTGTTTCTGAATTTCCTAATTGCTTCTTCGGCCAAGCGAGAAACACCAAATCTTGTACCCCAGTTAGTACATTGTCTCAATGCAACTGCGTTGACACCACGATTAATACCTCTAATACCATCTTTCTTGTAAATACCTTTGAACACCTCCCAAGTAGTCTTTGGCGCCTTTCCTTCTGGGCCAACGTCCTTCTTTCTTGTAATTTCTGCCGTCTTCATGCACGTGCAGAAACCCATAGTAAGGTATGCCTGTGCAACACCTCCTGTCATACCTCCACCTATACCAGCAAGAAATGGATCACAACCCAAAAGTTTAAGTCTATATTCAGCTTCTGTAGAGACTGGAAGAAGAACTGAGCCCTTAGTTGCAGCCTCTATCCAGCCCCATGGAATCAATCCCTGGTAAAAGCCTTTAAATCCTCCTCTAGAAAATATGTGCTTGATAGAGCCGATAAGAGATAAGTCACGATTTGCAGCCATGGTGGTCTTCATAACCTCGAACGGTTGTCCCAAAGTAGTCACTTCAGACAGGTTTAAAACAGCGCCAACCCCTATGTTGGACCAGCTCACAGGCTTCTTTTCGATCTGAGGACTTCCATCTTGATTTGCATTTTTAGTGTCAGTCATGACTCGGTAAAAGCAGGAGCTTGGTCTTAGTAAAGGCTGATAGTTTAGGATTTTACTTCCACTTTGTATTGAAATTTCTGCGAAATCTTTCAAGCTGAGAGAAAGACGTATAAAAAGTTAAGGGCAGGTGCATGGTATTTAAGAATACTAAGGTAACCCGTTAGTGGTCATGAGGAGAAACTTCAAAAAATAAAAGAACAAGTAAATCTTAAAACTGCGCAATGCGGAGCTACTAATTGAGAAATTTTGATGAATAGGTAAAAAAATGAATGAGGTAAATTATTGTGGTCACTTATCTTCCCGGGTCATTCGCTACCTCTTTTAGGAATGCTTCAGCCTTTTTCCTATTATTTATCGTATTTTGACGAAAAAAAGGTCCACAGCATAACTAAGTCCGGTTTATTTCAGACAGCGTGGTCACTGATTCTTCAATATAAAAGTGGCATCGGCCTCGGAATACTGTCATAATGTTTTTTTGTTTTTTGTTTTGTTTCGATCATGTGTAAGTGAACGGAGGTTTGTTAAAACTCTTTATCCTGATTATAATGGATAATGTGGGTGAAAAAAAGTAGCGGTGGGGTTCAAAAAAAAAGCGCTAAACTGAAAATATTGAAAATTTGCGATGTCCGGTTTGGCTCCTTCATACGTAAACGATCGTATGTGCAGAAAGTCATCTTCTTCTGTCGTATCAACAACTATAGTTTAAATGGTTACGTATAAATTATTTGTTTGTGTGATACATGCCTTGTAAAATCAGGGAACGGATAAGCCTGGTGATTTTTTATACACCGAGCGGATATTTTGTGAAAAACCCCGGCCTAACCGGTGATAAAAAAGAGGTGAAAAATCAAGATAAAACCGGATCTGTAGAAGATGACAGGGGAAGAAAAATTTTTGGTCTAGTTCCGTATCTTTCTTTGCGTAGGTAAAGTCAATCAATCATCAATTGACTTCAAGCTAAATGAAGCTTGAGGAAATCTAGTGTTCAATTTTTTTATTATGGTATTGATGTGTTAAATTGATAGATAGATTCATCTATTCTTTTCATACCGCAGGTATTTTATATTTTCCCGATTTTTCCTCACACCTAACAAGCATCATGCCTCCTTTTCCATATTTTAAGCGTGTTTACAGTTCTGAATATCTTGAGAGAAATATATACATGTTTATTAACATTTGCATTCCAAACTCTTTGAAATTAACTGAACGGCATGATTATAAGTCCTGATGTAGTCCCATCCCTCCTCCCCTCGCCGTTACTCTTGAGAAAATGCATTGCACTGTGTATTTTGTGGACACCCTATAATATTTTTCATAGTTGCAAATGCAGCCGGCGTATAGAAACAATCAGTATTTACCTCATCTCGGGTGAAAAAAAAAATTAAATTTTTTTTCACATCAATCGATCAATGAACTAACATTTATATGCCAGGGTCTGCTCCTCAAATATTTATAATTAAGCTTAATTTTGAAGAGAGTCAAAGGAACCATGTGCACAACAATTTGTGGCACAATGGTTACTTGAAAAAAAAAATTATCTAAAAATAATATAAGAATGAATTACCTTTTGAGATCTTATTATTGATTAATGTACTATCTCATTCGGCGAGTTTGTATCTTTTTTGTTGGCCCAAGATGCTAACCGGCAATATATTGGATTAAATTCACCAAGATCGGTTTGGCATTTTTCATTACGGAATTTTTTTTTGCTTTTATGCCGTTTATCTATATTATTGCTGGTAATCCCTAAATTTTCATGTCGTTAACATTAGTGATCGGTCAGACAATCCATTCGAGTTGGGTGCGAAGGGTAAATTTGTAGAAGAAATCCCTAGAAGTTTTTTGAAAAATGCCTGCTACTACAGTTTCTGGATTCAATAGCAAGAGTCATGATGCAAGAATAACTGGGTTGAAAGGCACCAATTCCGCAAGATGCAAAAGCATCACAAAGAATATGATCGCAAAAGACACTTTAGGTAACACTTTTGAAGTTCCTGATTTTACCATAAAAGATATTTTATCTGCGATCCCCAAAAAGTGCTATGTGCGCTGTTGGTACAGAGGAATGTTGTACATATTTCGAGACTTCTGCTGTTGCTTTTTGTTCGGAATAGTGGCCAGAAATATAATTCCGCTTATTCCTATAAAATTTATAAGAGGGTTGGCGTGGGTTTTTTACTCGTTTTGTGTCTCGCTTCCATACACGGGTTTTTGGGTAATGGCTCATGAATGTGGTCATCAAGCATTTTCTCCTTATGGTTGGCTTAATGACACGACAGGTTGGATTCTTCATTCGTATCTTCTTGTTCCATACTTCTCCTGGAAATACTCTCATGGAAAGCATCATAAGGCCACAGGTCATATGAGCAGGGATACCGTTTTTGTTCCAGCCACAAAGAAAGAGTTCTTGCAAAGAAGAAAAGTCCTTCATTTATCCGACATAGCAGTTGATACCCCTCTATACACTTTATACGTTATTCTTGTTCAGCAACTTGGTGGGTGGATCTGGTACTTGTTAACCAATGTCACTGGACAGAAATATCCTAATTATTCAAGATTTAGTGTTTCCCATTTCAACCCTAATGCTCCAATTTTTGAGAAAAAAGATTATTGGTACATTGTTCTATCAGATATAGGTGTCCTTACCCAGCTTTTTGTGCTTTATAACTGGATCATCTATTTTGGCAGCTTCAGTGTATTGGTAAACTGGTTTCTTCCATATTTATTTACTAATCATTGGTTGGTTTTTATAACCTATTTGCAGCACACTGATTTTTCTATGCCACATTATCTGGATAATGAGTGGACTTTCTCTAGGGGTGCAGCTGCCACTATCGATAGAAACTTCGGATTTATTGGTCCTTTTTTTTTCCATGATATAATTGAGACACATGTTCTACATCATTATTGTTCTAGAATTCCATTTTACAATGCGAGAATTGGCACGGCTGCTATCAAAAAGATTATGGGAAATTATTACCAGCATTCGAATGAAAATATGTGGAAGTCGTTGTGGAAAGTATCCAGATACTGCGAATTTGTAGAAGGAAAAAATGGTGTTATGATGTTTCGCAACCATAATGGAGTTGGATTGAAACCTGAAAACTGAGAAACATTTGTCAAATTTTCCGGCTTATATTGCACTCCATCTGAATAGGGATAGCTGTTCTATGTTTCGATATGTTATGTACATTATTATTATTATTATTATTCCTATTGTGA
>ERZ746981.135-NODE-135-length-59324-cov-695.008625_pt1 | contig 59324 bp, 43 predicted proteins | sample MGYA00374948_ERZ746981 | MGnify/ENA primary metagenome ERZ746981 (study PRJEB28757, sample SAMN06711160) | food metagenome | host: microorganism | place: China:Harbin | collected 2017-01-30 | study: EMG produced TPA metagenomics assembly of the Analysis of...
ATAGACCGTATGCACATGCAGGGTCGGGTCATCGCCCACGCCCTGGGGCGAGAACTCGATCAGCAGGCGCGGCCCCTGAATGCGGTAATAGGATGATCCGTTATGCCCCGGCGCGTGGGTGGTGGGGCCGCTCCAGGCAAACCACGTGCTGTCCAGCCCGTCGCGGATTTCCTTCAGGCGCGGGGCGGCATAGGCATCGTTCACAATCCCGGCCCACTGCGTGATCACGCCCATCAGCATTTCCTTCTGGGCGGCGGTCAGGGCGGAACCCCTTATGCCTTCGGGGACCAGGGTCTCACCATCATGGCCCGGCCCCTGCACCAGATCCTTCACCCCGTAGGGCAGGATGGCCTGCCTGCGCTGGCTGGCATCCAGTGCATCCAGCAGGGCGAAAGCCGTGTCGTTTTCCCCTGACAGGACACGCACCGTCCTGCCCCCCGCCCGGTACAGTGCGGGCTGCGCGCCGGTCAGGGTGGGCGTCATGGTGCCGTGCACGCCATCAATGACGATATTCAGCCCCAGATGGTGGCCGCCGAACTGGATCATCCACGGTTTTTCCGCATCGGGCTGGCCCAGTATGGCAATGGTATAGACCGCGCGGCCGGCGGCAAACGGCTCACCATCGTCAGCCAGAACCTGATCCGCGCCCATGATGTCCTGCACCTTCTGGTAGCCTGCCGGACTCAGCACCACTTCAAGCAGATGCAGCGCCGCCGCGCGCTGGGCCGCGGTCAGCTGGCCCATCCGCACCCCCGGCCGGGGCACGTCGCTTACGGGGAAGTTCGACCAGACCGCCGTGCCGTACTGTTCCCCTACAAAGCCACCGGGCGGTCCCATGCCGGGGCCACGCGCGGTGGGCGCGCTGGCCTGCGCGTCCGTGACCGGCTGTACGGGCTGGCCCGGCCCGGCGCGGCGGAAACGGGCCAGCGTGCCGGATTTTCGTGTAACAAATGGAAACTGCACCTGGCTGCGGCCCGCGTCATCGAAGGTGGCCAGAAAGGCACGCGCCGCCGCCGTGACCGCGCGGGTCTGGCGGATGGCGGCCCCGTCCTCCACATTGGCCGCGTCCGGGGCCGCACGGGCCGTTACGGGGCCTGTCACGCCGGGCGCCATGGCCAGCAGCAGGCCGCCAGCCATAAAGGAAATCTTTCGCATCCAGTCCCCTGCTTCGTTCCATCGGGCGGGTCCATCTCGCCCCGGCGGGACTGTGCATGGCCACGGGCGCCGGATCAAGGGCTTTCCCGATGCCGCTTTTTGCGCTCACAATGCCGCCTTCCTTTACAACAGGGGCCAGCCATCCGGCGCACAAGGCTCCCCAAGACCTGCCATGCCCGATCAGGAACCCGCCATGTCACAGTCCGCGCCCCTCTGTCGTCCATTCCGGCCTGCTTCCGCGCGCCGTCTTGCCCCTGTGGTGGCGGGCATGGCCGTGGCCGCGCCCCTTCTTGCCCTGACGGCCGTGGCACAGGCCCGCGCGCCGGACTGCGCCGCACTGGCCCGGCAGGCCCTGCCGGATACCACCTTCACCACCGTCGAGACCGTGGCCGCCGGTAGCTGGCAGCCCCCGCAGGACCAGCTTTCCCGCATCATGTCCGCCCCCGGCATGAACCTGGCCGGGCATGCGCGGCAGGCCGCCAATCCTGCCTTCTGCCGCGTGGCAGCGACCCTGCGCCCGTCGCCTGATTCGCAGATCCGCACCGAGATCTGGCTACCCCTTTCGGGCTGGAACGGCAAACTGCTGGGGGTCGGCAATTTCGGCTGGGCCGGATCGCTCATGTATTACGGCATGGCGACAGGTGTTGCCGAAGGCTATGCCGTGGCCAGCACCGATACCGGGCATGACAGTGCCACGCCCGAGGGACAGGGCGGCCGCTTCACGCTGGGCCACCCCGAGAAGATGATTGATTACGCCTACCGCGCCGACCACCTGATGACGGTGACGGCCAGGAAACTGGTCCGCGCGTTCTATGGTAAAAAACCCGCGCATGCCTACTGGATCGGCTGTTCGCTGGGTGGGCTGGAAGGACTGATCGAGGCCAAGCGCTACCCTGAGGATTATGACGGCATTGTTGCGGGGGCACCGCCCAACCCGATCGTAAATTTCAATGCCGAGCAGCTCTGGTCGGGATGGATGAGCTACCACGACCCCGCCCTGCGCGTATCGCGCGACAAATTCCACCTGCTGAACGCGGCGGTGATGAATGCCTGCGCCTCCCCCGTGGGGAAAAAGCAGGGCTTCCTGGATGAGCCGGACAGGTGCGCCTTCACCCCCGAACAGCTTGAGTGCAAAGGTGGAGACACCACAAAATGCCTGACCGCCAACGAAGTGCGCGCCGCCCGCAACATCTATCAGGGCCCGGTTGCCCCCCAGACGCACCAGGTCATCTTTCCCGGCCCGGCCAAGGGCAGCGAGGATGGATTTTCCGCCGATGGCAGGGCCTTCCCCGTAGCGCTCGACCTGTTCAGATACGCAGCCTTCCAGAACCCGGACTGGGACTGGACCACCCTGAACTGGGGTACCGACATACAGGAAGCCACGCGCAGGGTCGGCCCGCTCCTGCATGTGGATGACAACCTGACCCCCTTCCTGCGCCGTGGCGGCAGGCTGCTCCTGTATATCGGCTGGAATGACGGCCATAACCCCGAACAGCTGGCCAGCTACTATCAGGCCGTGCAGCGCAACGCCGGCCCCGTGGGCGCGGATGCGGTGCGGCTGATCACCATTCCCGGCATGGGCCACTGCCAGGGCGGCGCGGGCTGCGATACGTTCAGCAAGCTGGGCGTGATTGATGACTGGGTCAGCCATGGCCATGCGCCCGAACAGGTCATTGCCGCGCGGGTGGAAAACGGGCAGGTCGTGCGCACCCGGCCGCTCTGCGCCTGGCCCAAGGTTGCCCGCCATGATGGCCATGGCAGCATGGATGACGCCGCAAGCTTTGCCTGTGTGGACCCCGCGGGTCAGTAAGTGTCCGGTTTAAACAATAACAGTCTCCCGGTGCCGCTTTTTTCAGGAAGGCGGCATCTCCTGAATATTTTTGAAAAAAGCTTCACCAGGACCTTTCCCATGTTTTACAGATATTGCGTGGAACAGTTTTTTATGGCGAAACGGCAAGATGGAAGATAAACAGGAATTCGTTTATATTGTAAGTGAGAATCTGTTCATGTCATAACGGCTGGTTTTTTCATAATTTTTTATGTTGTTATAGATGATTCCTTCCATTTCGGAATCTATTATTCTATAATGCGCGTTGTTCAGGTTCGTCAGTATCGCCCGTGTAAAGGCATAGGGGCCTGTTGTCTGGAACACAGCCTGTCTTCCCACGCCATGTATGGATTCATCATAGAGGGCAATGTTCGCCAGGACCTGGTTGATGACTTTTTCAAGCAGCCTGTTTCCGGGCCTGCTTATAATAAACCATTGCTGGAATTCGCCGTTTTTCGCATGGGATATTTCCGCTCCCCTGCCCCATCCGTGAAACCTGTCAGATTTTTTGGAATCCCAGCACGATAACAGGATTTCATCCCTGTCCCTTATTATATTCGAAAATGGTTTTTCGGTCCCGGACTTCATATCCAGGTAAATCCCGCCACATTTATAGATGCACAGATACCTGAATAGATCCGCGCGGGCCGCGCCATAGGCGGGATGGATTTTCATATAGAAATTCAGGATTTCCCAGCCGAAATGATTATATATGAAATCATGCCTGTCTTTTTCAGAATAGAAAATATAGTCGCAATCGGTATTGACCGCCCTTATTGCGTTACTGTTTTTCTTAAACTGTTCCCGGACAAAGGAACAGGAATCCGTCTGGTGTATGATCCGTGGAATTTCACCGGATGCGCGCAGGGACGGCACCTGAAAAGGATGATACCGGTCAAAAACACGAAACCGTTCCCATCCCAGTAAATGGGGCACATGCGTGACCGAACCGTCTGGCAGTGCCGACATGAACAGGGTGCCTTTTGTAAAGGCGATCCCCGTCTGGCCAGCCAGAGGCGTGATCGCATACCCGCAATGGACGATATCCGTTACGGACGCTATTCTTGCCTGATTTTCCTTGAAGTCGCATATGTTTGCCTGATAGATCCGACCATTATCAATGCACAGAAATGTAAAAAAGTGCGAAATTATCATAATATCCATCGTCAACTGACAATATTGATAATGTCTATATTAAACTGATTAAAAAAATTTGAACACGGCCCTGCGGGCAGGCCCGCGCCTGCCGTCAGTCCGCGGGCGTGGCCCGGCGCATCCGGCCCTTGCGCAGCATCAGTCCCACGATCATGAAAAAAGCCAGGCACATGAAGCTGCCGCTCACGCTCAGGCTGGCGCTGATGGCCCCCTTGTAGGCCGCGCTGACCTGCCCGTGCAGGGCGGGCGAAAGGGCATCAAGTGCCACCATGCCCTTTTGCAGGATGGTGGCGGCATCAATCCTGCCAGGCAGCGCGTCCAGCCGGTTCTGTAGCGTCAGCGCCATCACCCCGCCCGAAAGGGCAACACCAAGCGCACCGCCCAGCGAGCGGATGAACCCCATCATGGCGGTTGCAATGCCCAGCCGTGCGGCGGGCACGGCATTCTGGATGATGACCGTGGCATTGGGCATGCCAATCCCCATGCCAACCCCCAGGCAGCCCAGGCCGAGCAGGAAGAAGGGCGGCGCCGCACCATGGCGGGCGCACAGCGCAATCAGGGCAAGGGAGAGGAATTCAATGCCCACGCCAGTCACCAGCAGCAGTTCGTAACGCTGCGTGCGCGACGAGACATAGCCCCCCAGCACGGAACTGACCATCATCGTACCCACCTGTGGCAGCATCATCAGTCCCGATGCGGCGGGGGTCAGGCCCAGCACGAGCTGGTAGTACAGCGGCAGGAAAACCATCGACCCCATCATCGCGAACGACATGATCCCCGTCGCCGCCACACACACGGAAAAATCGGCAATACGCAGCAGGTCAAGACTGACCAGCGGTTCCGGCGCGCGCCGCTCCTGCCTGATGAACAGCGTAAAAAGCGCGATGCTTGCCCCCAGCAGCACGAATGTCAGCGGCGCGGTCCATGCCAGCGACGTGCCGACGGAATTGAACAGAAGCAGGAACCCCGCCGTGCCCCCGGCCAGCAGGGCTGCGCCCATGTAGTCGATGCGCGGCCGGTTTTCCGCCCGGCCCGCGGGCAGGCCCAGCATGACCAGCGCAAAGGCCACAAGCCCGATGGGCAGGTTGACCAGAAACACCCACCGCCATGACAGGGCACTGGTCAGCACACCGCCCATGAACGGCCCGGCCACGCTGCTGACCCCGAACGCCCCCGTAAACAGCCCCTGGTAGCGACCGCGCTGCTGCGGGCTGACCATATCGCCAATAACGGTCTGGGACAGGGTCATGAGTCCCCCCGCCCCGACGCCCTGCAACCCGCGGAACACGATAAGCTGCCACATGTCCCGCGCCATGCCGCACAGCAGGGAGGACAGCAGGAAAGCCCCGATGCTGAACGCCAGCAGCGGACGCCTGCCGAACATGTCCGACAGTTTGCCATAAAGCGGTGTGGCGATGGTGGAGGTCAGCATGAACGCCGTCACCACCCACGACATGCGCGCCAGCCCCCCCAGATCGCTTACGATGGTGGGCAGCGCGGTCGAGACGATGCTCTGGTCAAGCGCGCCCATGATCATGGTCAGGATCAGGCCGGTGAAAACAAGCGGGCGCATGGCGGGTGCTGGATGGGAATGGAGCGTGGAGGAAGGCTGCACGAAGTTGTCCTGTACCGTCAGAAACTGTTTCAAAAAAACCGGGCTTTGAAACAGGCTGCAAATCATAAGGAAGTTTTTGGTGAATTTTCTTGAAAAGCCTCAAGGGGCGCCGCCTTTCTGAAAAAAAAGCGGCGCCCGGAAGCTTCCATCATCTTTTATCGACGGGTCAGTGTGAAACCCTTACCCAAAAACATGGCCACATGGCCAGGCTACGGGCTGCCGACATCCCTGACCGATGCATCCGCCCGCCCCTTTACCCAGTAGCCCGCGGCCCTGATCCAGCGGGGATCAAGCCCGCGCCGGTCCAGCAGGTACTGGCGCACCGCCTTGGCCACGCCGGCTTCCGCCCCCACCCATACGAAGGTACGCCGCGTCATCTCCAGCCCATCAAGGGCGGCAAGGATGGCCCGCGCCTGATCCGCGTGCGCCATGGGGCGATGGACCCAGTGGGCCGTATGGCGGGCTGCGGTCTGGAATACCTGCTCATCCGCCGCGCCGGGCACGGCCACGACCGTGGTGGCGCGGGCATGGGCGGGCAGTTCCTCCACCCTGCGGCCAATGGCGGGTAGCGCGGTCTCATCCCCCACAAGCAGCCAGTCCGTGGCCACGATCACCTGCGACCCCTTGGGGCCGCCTATGTCCAGCCGGTCCCCCACCCTTGCCGCCCGCGCCCACGCGGCGGCGGGGCCGCCATGATGGTTGACGAAATCAAGGACCAGCGTGCCCGCCCCCGGGTCATACCGGCGCGGCGTGTAATCGCGCCGCACGGGCGCACCGTCCAGGCCGGGAATGAATATCTTGATATGGTCATCGGGCGACGCGCTGGTGAAACCGGCCAGATCCGCGCCCGCAAGGGTTATGCGGATCATGTGCGGGCTCAGCCGCTCCACCGCCACCACGTCAAGGCTGCGGCGGTGCAGTTCATGGCGGACACGGTGGATGACGGGGGCATCTGGCTGCGTGGCAGGGGTTATGGGGACATGCATATGCGATTTCCTTGGCGCGGGGCCGCGCGTATCAGGGCAGGAAGCGACTGACCTCGATTCCGGTGCCGACGGGCAGCATGATGCTGGACATGCCCGGCAGCGCGCGGATGGCGCGGGCATAGCGCTTCACGTCGTCTGTCCCCGGGCGGATCATGTTGTCGGCCACGATGATCGCACCGGGGCTGAGACGGGGATAAAATGCCTCCAGACAGGGCAGGTACAAGTCTTTCCACAGGTCCACGAAGACGAAATCAACCTTTTCGCCCAGTTCACCGATCATCCGCACGGCGTCCCCCACACGGAAGTCGGTCCATGCATCCAGCCCGGCGCGTGCCGCCATCTGTCGGGCGTGAGCGGATTTGTAACCATGCAGTTCCATGGTGGTCAGCCGCCCGCCCGTGACCCGCGCGGCATCGGCCAGCCACAGGGTGGAATAGCCGAACGACGTGCCCAGTTCGAGCATGCGCGGGCGTTCAAGGCTGCGGGCAAGGATATTGAGCAACTGCCCGGTTTCCGGCCCGATGGCACGCATGCGCTGGTCGTGGCCGCCATCACGCCCGCCCGGCGGTTCCACCCGGGGCTGGCTGCGTTCGGCGCGCATGCGCTCGTGATAAAGGTCAAGAACCGCCATCATCCTGTCATCCATGCGCGTGCTCCCGGCTGGTTGGTGAGTGTGTTATATCTGCCCGACCGCGCGGGCGGCTTCATCCAGCACGGCGGCAACCTTTTCCTCCGCCTGCGGGTCCAGTCCGCCGTTGCGCAGGCGCAGGCGCAGCGCGGTCTTGAGGTTCTCCATCGCGCGCATGACCGGCAGCGGGACATTACGCCGCCCGCCGCGGCCTTCCGGTTCCGCTGTTGCGGCACGGGCAAGGATTTCCGTCACCAGTGCCCCGTTTGCGGCAAGGAAGGCCGTGCCTTCGGGCGTGATGTGGTAGGTCTTGCGGCCTTCGTGTGTATCGGGGCCGATATGGCCCGCTTCCTCCAGCCAGGTCAGCGTGGGATAGATCACGCCGGGACTGGGGGTATAGCTGCCACCGGATGTTTCCTCGATGGTCTTGATCAGTTCATAGCCGTAGGTCGGTTTTTCCGCGATCAGGCTGAGAACGAGGAGACGCATTTCCCCATAATCGAACAGCCTATGGCGCCCGCCGCGTCCACCGCCCCGGCCATGATGACGGCCGTGGCCGCCGTGGCCCGCAGGCCCCTCGGGGGAGAAAGTCTGGCGGTTACGACCGCCTGCGTGTCTGTTTTCGTGTTTCATGAATCCGATATACATCCAGATATATCGAAATTCAAGATATATCTGAATATATTTTTTAGACCCGCCGCCTGAAATGCCCGGCAAAACAGGAAAAGATTGCCGGTGGCGCTTTTTTCAAAAAGCTTCGGACAGCGCCGCCTTTTTGAAAAAAGGCGGCACCCAAAATCTTTTGTTATTTTTCAAAGCATTACTTCAAAACACTGTTCAGGCTGCAACATCCACCAAAAGCACGACCGCGTCGCGCCGCGCGATCACGGTCAGGTCCGTGGCCCCCGCCAGTGCCGCCGCATCACCCTGATCAAGAATATCCTCCCCAATGCTGATGGTGCCGGACACCACCACAACATAAAGGTCACGCCCCATGCAGGTGCCATAGGCCGCGCCCTCCCCCGCCGGAATCGCGGCATGGGCCAGCCGTGCCCGCGCGCTAAGGGCTACCGGCGCGCCATCGGCCACGACGCCGCTTTCCTCCGGGTCATCCTCGGGGAAGCCCGAGGCCAGCAGCACAAAACCGCCATCGCCCCCCGGCAGGGCCGTACGGGTTTCCTGCGCGGGCGTGGTACCCTTGATATCGGCCAGCAGCCAGAACTGGATGAAGCTGGCCCCATCGGCCCCCGCGCACCAGTCCACACCCGCGCATCCGCCGCCCGTACTGGCCAGATGCACGCCACCGGCCTCCACCGGTTGGGGGTCACACCCGTCCATCCGCCCGCGCAGGCTGCCTGCCCGCACCCATGTCACGATATCGACACTGGCTTCCGGCCCCAGATGATAGGTCGCCCCCGCCCCGATCTGCCCCAGATTGAGCACACGCAGGCGGCCATCATGGATGTGCGCGGGGTCCTGGTAATCGGCAAAGGCAAAGTGGCAGCGCAGGGCCAGGCCATCCGAATGCGCGGTGCCCAGCGTATCCGCGCGCCTTATGTCCATCATATGCCTGCCTCAGCCATGTTTTTTTGCCTTCTTCTCCGGGTAGAGATCCTGCCAGCCACCGCCAACCGCACGGTAAAGCCGCGTGACCGCGTCCGCCACATGCGCTTCGGCATCCGCCTGCGCGCTCTGGGAGGACAGGAGCGCGTTCTGCAATGTCAGCACGTTCAGGAAGTCGGACGATCCCTGCACATACTGCGCCTTGGCCGTTTCCACCGCAATTTCGTTTTCGTGCACGGCTTCGGTCAGCTCGTCACGCCGCTTCTGGGCTGCCGTGAAGTCGGCCATGGCATCATCGATTTCCTGCCACGCCTTGAGCACGGTGCGCTGGAACATCGTCGCCGCCTCCTTCTGCTGCGCGCGCCGCAGGTGCAGCTGCCCGGTCAGGCGGCCGCCCTCAAAAATGGGCAGTGTTGCCGTGGGGCCAAAACCGTACTGGCGCGACGCCCATGACCCCAGCCCGCTGAACTGCAGCGCCTGCACGTCCAGGCTGCCCGACAGCGTGATGCGGGGAAAGAAATCGGCAATCGCGACACCAATACTGGCGGTGGCGGCATGCAGCCGGTCCGCCGCCATGCGGATATCGGGGCGGCGTTCGGCCAGTTCCGATGGCAGGCCGACGGGAATGGTGGCGGGCACCACCGGGATGGGCGCAACCGGCCCAAGCCCGGCATCCAGCGCGCCGGGTTCGCGCGCCACAAGGAAGCTCAGCGCATTGAGCAGATGCGTGGCCTGTGCCTTCAGCGGCGCAAGACGGGCGGTAAAGGTGTGAAGCTGGCCCGTAGCCTCCGCCACATCCAGCCGTGTGGCCGCCCCCTGCTGCAGGCGCAGGGTGGTCAGGCGGACGCTGTTGGTGGCAATGGCAATATTATGTTCAAGAATGCCGATCTGGGTCTGGGTGGCCCGCAGGTCGATATAATCCTGCGCGGTTTCCGCCATGAGCGAGACCAGGATGTCACGCCGCATTTCCTCGGTCGCATGCATCGCCGCCGTCGCCGCTTCCACCTGCCGGCGGACATGGCCCCACAGGTCCACTTCCCATGAGGCATTCATCCCGTATTGCGGCAGGTTGAACGACGGGTTGCCCACGCTGCCGGGCAGCGCGGTGGGGCCAAAGCCCTGCGTGCCCGATGCGATGGAGCCGGTGCCTTCGCGTTCCATCGTGCCCAGCAGCCCCAGCACGCCGTTGGTGCTGGCACGTTCACGCCCGTAGGATGCATTGGCCTCCGCATGCGGGAACTGGGCCGCGCTGGCGATCCGCCGTTCCGCCTGGCTCTGCATAAGCCGCAGGCTGGCGGCCTTCAGGTCCAGGTTGGACGCCGCCACCTCGTTTTCCAGCCGGGTCAGCAGCGGGTCGTTGAACAGTTTCCACCATTGCGGGTCGGCCGAGGCCGTGCCGGGCGTGCTTTCCGCCGGGGGCTGGGTTTCACGCCATGCGGCGGGTGCGCTGACCTGCGGCTTGTGATAGGTGGGGCCGACCGTGCAGCCTGCCAGCGCCAGTGCCGACAGCCCCCCCGCGAACAGGCGCCGCACCGCGTTACTGCCAGACATAACGGGCATCATTGGCATGCGGACCCTCGGGTTTTGATGCGGTATCAATGTTCACTTCCACCGACATGCCAACACGCACGCGGTCGGCCAGTGGCTGGCCGGGGTCGAATGTCAGCTTGACCGGGATGCGCTGCACCACCTTGGTAAAGTTGCCGGTGGCGTTGTCGGGCTGGATGGGGGCGAACGCAACACCGGTGGCGGGCGCCAGTGAGTCCACATGCGCCTTGAGCGGATGGCCGGGAAAGGTATCGACCCATATGGTGGCGGCCTGCCCGGTCTGCACCTTTGTCAGCTGGGTTTCCTGAAAATTGGCCAGCACATAGGCTTCATGCGTGGGCACGACCGCCAGGATGCCGGTGCCCGCATGCACGTAGTTGCCCACGCGCACGCCACGCTCGCCCACCACGCCATCCATGGGGGCGGGAATGGTGCAGTAGGACAGGTTCAGTCCCGCCTGCCTCTCATCCCCCTGCGCACGCAGCAGCAGGCCACGGGCACGTTCAAGCTGGCCCCTGATCACGTCCACCTGCCTTATGGCGGCCTCCACGCCCGCGCTGTCGCGCGCGATGGCGGCCTGGGCTTCCTTTTCCTGTGCCTCGGAATGCTGCTTCTGCTCGATCGTGCCCGCCCCGCCCGATGACAGGTTACGGTACCGCGCGGCATTGAGGCGGGCAAAGGCCAGGTCGGCCTCATCGGACTGCACGGCGGCGCGGGCACCCGCAATCACCGCATCCTGCCGGGCCAGTTCGGCCTCAAGGTTGCTCACGTCACCCTGCGCCGCCTGCCGGTTGCCGCGCGCCACGTCCAGGGCGGCACGGTAGTCGTCATCCTCGATATGGGCCAGTTCCTCACCCGCATGGACCTGTTCGTTATCCTGCGCGATCACACGGTCTATACGGCCCGAGACCTTGGGGGCGACGGTGGGGAAGTCGGCCGTGACATAAGCATCGTTGGTGTACTGGTTGATGCCATCGCCATTGACCGCACGCGCGCCCCCCCAGGCGACAAGGGCCAGCACGGCAGCGGTGCAGCCTGCGTAAAGCAGCGGTTTCCTGTAAATCATGATCGGTAATTCCGGGTTAACGGGCTGGAGCAGCGGGTGAAGGCGCCTGTGGCGGATAGACACGGCGCGGCAGGACAAGGTTCATGACGGCATAGAACAGGCACACCCAGATCAGGATGTAATAGATGTCATCCAGCGCCAGTACCAGCGCCTGTTCATGCACATAGGTGTGGAATACCTGCAGCGCGTTGCGGGCCACATGCGCGCTGTCGGGTGATGTGGGGGCAAGCTGCCGGCCAATCGGGTCGCCCATGCCCTGGAGCGCAAGCTGGTGGGTGCCATGATGGTCCAGCAGCATGGTGGAGTGATACTGCTCGCGCCGCCGCGTCAGCGCGCCGAACAGGGCAAACGCCACCGCATTGGCCAGCCCCTTGAGCATGTTCACCATACCCGAGATGAACGGCCCGTCGGCCGGTCCCATGGCCATGGTGGCCAGCATGAGCGTGGGGATGACGGTCATCGGCTGGCCAAAGACCTGCAATATCTGGATCAGGTAGAAATTATCGCGCACCCAGTCCACCGTCAGCCACGTGCCCAGCCACGCGGCGGCGGCAAGGCACAGCATGCCGCCTGCCAGCACGAAGCGGCAGTCCACCCGGCGGCTGTTGCAGATGGCGGCAATGAGCGGCAGCATGATCAGCTGCGGCAGTGCCACCACCAGCGAGACCGGGGCCGTCTGTATCGGCCGGTAACCCCGCACGCCCGCAAGATAGGTGGCCGGGATGTCTCCCATCATCGCGCAGATGGCAAGTATCCCCACCAGCGAAAGCAGGGACGCCTGGATATTGCGCGAGCGCCAGTACTGGATGCGGAAATACGGGCTGGGGTGATACGCCTCGTTAATGACGAACACGATGAACGCCGCCCCCCCCCAGAAGGCAAGGTCGGTAATGACCGGGGAGCGGAACCAGTCCAGCCGGTCCCCCTGATACAGCACGATGACGAGCGAGCAGATGGCGGGCAGGCCCACAAGGATGCCCAGCCAGTTGAACTTCTCGAAGCGCTCAAAATGCATCGGGTCGCGCGGCAGGCCATAGGCCATCATGGCAATGGCGGCGGCGGCCGTGGGAATGATCTCCCAGTACAGCCAGTGCCAGCCGACATGCTCGAACCAGAAGGCTTCCAGCGGCAGGCCAAGGTTGGGGCCGAAGGTGGCGCTCATGGCATAGCCGCCAATGCCGAACACGCGGATCTGGGGCGGCAGGTATTTGAGCATGACGGTCATGAGCACCGGCGGCAGGCAGCCCCCCGCCAGCCCCTGGAAGGCGCGCAGGATGCACAGCGATGTCACATCGGGCATGAACGGCGCGGGGATGGACAGGAGCGCCAGCATCGCCGTCATGAAAATGGAGAAGCGGTAGATCGAGAACGTCATGTAGAACCACGGCGTGAACGCCATGGCGGCAATGTTGAACGCCTCGTATATCGCAATGACCCACGTGCCTTCATCGTGGCCGATATGCATCGCGCCACGAATGTCGGACAGGCCGATTTCGGTTACGTGTTCGTTGAATCCCGCCACATGGACGGCCAGCAGCATGCCAAGGCAGCCGATGACCGTCCGTATGCCAAAAGGCGGGATGTAGGACGGCCGTGGCGGCGCGGCATGGATGACAGGCCCGCCGGAAGCCGGGGCAGGAGCGAGGGTGTTCATGCCCGCACTTGATCCCGATGCGGCCAGACCCGACAACCCCCATTTGTGACAGGCGACGATTTCGATTTTCGGAATGAAAACCTTATGGGGCCGCGTGCCCTGCGCCCCGGCGGAAAGCCCCGGGGCGCAGGGGCCGGATCAGCCCGCGGCCTTCAGCACGCGCGCGGCACGGCTGAGCGCCATGATGGGAAAGAACTGGCGGTACAGGTCATAACGCAGCATGAACGCGCGTGACAGCTCCGCCCCCTGCTGCAACCGCTGTGACAGCGCCGGGTCATCCAGCCGGATGGTCTGGCCCACGCCATAACCGGGGAAGCCGGTGCCGGTGAACTCCTTTTCATCCCACCGCCCGTCAGGCTGCTGCAGGTCGATCAGGTAACGGCAGCCGCGCGCGATGGCCGCATGGTCCTGCGGGCGGTTGGCGGCAATCAGCCCCATAAGCGCCCAGGCGGTCTGTGAGGGCGTGGTCGGCCCATGGCCGATGGCGGCAATTTCCATGTAGGACGCACAGCTTTCACCCCAGCCGCCATCCGCCTGCTGGCAGCCCACCAGCCAGTCACAGGCCCTGGTGATGTAGGGCTGGGTCATGTCCTCGCCTATGGCGGCAAGGGCAGGCAGCACGGCACCCGTGCCATACAGGTAATTGACCCCCCAGCGGCCGAACCATGGGCCATCCGCCGCCTGTTCGGCACGGATATAGGCCAGGCCACGCCGGATTGCAGGCATGTCACGCGGCAGGCCCAGCACGCCAAAGGCTTCCAGCACATGCGCCGTTACGTCAACGGAAGGCGGGTCAAGGGCCTCACCAAAGTCACAGAACGGAATCTTGGCCAGCAGCGAGCGGTTGTTGTCCTTGTCAAACGCGCCCCAGCCGCCGCTTTCGCTCTGCATGGCGACAAGCCAGTTCACCCCGCGCTTAATGGCGGGCTCCACCCCGCGCGCCTGCCATTCGGGACGGTTGCGGCATGATGAGAGGGCGATCAGCGCCACCGCCGTGTCATCCGTGTCGGGATAGCGGTCATTGGCGTATTCAAAGGCCCAGCCGCCCGGCTCCACATCCGGCAGCTTGATGGACCAGTCGCCCTTCACCCGCACCTGCCGGTCCAGCAGCCAGCCCAGCGCCCTGTCCATCTCGGGGGTGAAACGTGTCTCCCCATCCGCGTCATGCAGCGCCATAAGGGCAAGCATGGTGTCCCATACCGGGCTGTTGGTGGCCTGAATCCAGCTGGCCTGCCCCCGGTCATGCCGCCAGCCGGGATCATCCAGCGCCGCAAGCCCCTTGGCCATGACCGGGTGGTGGAACTGGTAATCCTCGCCATGCAGCGCCATCAGGCCATACACCCATGGTGGCTGGATGCCGCCCCAGCCACCATCGGCATCCTGATGGCGGATGATCCATTCCAGCATGTGCCGGATCGCGGCCTCGCGCAGGCTGCTTTTCTTCATGACGCGCGACTGGAGCCAGTGCAGGCCACGGTCGGTGGTGCGGAAGAAGCTGGCCCACAGGTCACGCCCCTCCTTGCGGGGCAGTTCATAGTCAAAATTCGCGCGCCCGCCGGGAAACAGCGCGTCCAGCCGGTCCTGCGGGCGCAGGGGGCGGGCCGGCCTGCGGGCGGACAGGATGGCCAGCGGCACCAGCGTCGCCCGCGCCCACTGTGCGAAATTATAGATGGAAAAGACGAATTTGTTGGGAAACCAGATGACTTCCGGCGGCAGGTTGGGCGTCTTCTCCCATGGCCATTCCCCGATCAGCGCCAGCCAGTAGCGGGTGAACACGCGGATGTTGCGCAGCCCCCCCTTGCTGGCAATCCATGTAGCGGCTTTGGCCAGTGCCGGTTCATCCGCGGCATATCCCAGCGAGCGCAGGGCGGCATAGGATTCGACCGTGGCGTTGATGTCGCCATTGCCCGCACCGTAATAGATGCCCCACGACCCGTCCTCGCGCTGCATTTCCAGCAGCGCATGACCCAGGCGCGGACGCAGCGGATGGTCATCAAGGCCAAGGAACCACAGGGCGAGGCACCATTCGGCCTCCATCGAGGCATTGGACGCAACCGGCCCCACCCAGTGGCCATCGGGTTTCTGCTGGCCGATCAGCCAGTCACAGGCGGCGGAAAGCGCATGGCTGAGACTGTTGTCAAGCGCGCGGAAGGACCCGTCCGTGGCCTGTGGCGCCTTGCCGGAAACGGGGCCTGTGGTGCCGGGAGGGAAAGGACGACTTTCCTTGTTCATTTTTTCCGTACCTGTGAGAAATGTCATGATGGGTCTGAAAGAACGTGTCTGCGGTGGTCAGGGCATCCGGTTTTTCACGAAGCCAGCTTCAGGAAATTGGCGAAGACGTTTTGCCATTGTGCCCCGTCCATTTCAACAAAGCCGAGGCAGCGCAGGAAAAACGCCCCTTCGGCCGCGAAAATCGCGGTGCCGGCCCGGCGTCCCGCTTCCGAATCAGGCATGCAGTCATGAAACCAGCCTGCATACCAGTCCCGCACCCGTTGCAGGTGCCGGGGCGACTGGAGCAGCGTGACCAGCATGCCGACCATCCGCGCGTGGGTCGTGGCATCGGACTGGCTGCATGCCATGACATAGGCCGCCGCCCGCGCGCCCGGCGTGGGGTTGGGGCCGGCATGGCGGGCCACCTGCGCGTCGAATCCCGCAATCCAGCGGTCGATCAGGGCGGTGATCAGGTCATCCTTGCTGCCAAAGCAGTATTGCAGCCCGCCCTTGGTAATGCCCGCCGCCCGTGCCACGGCATCCAGCGTAAGGGCGGCCGCCCCCTGGCGCTGCACAAGCTTTTCGGCGCTGTCCAGCACGCTTTCACGGTCTATGGTTCTGGGACGCGCCATGTGTTCCCCCGGCAGTTTCATTCCGTCCGGATGGAATTAAACCATCGCCACGGGCGGACGCAACCCGTATTTTACCCGATACACCCCGCGCCCCGGGGTACCGCGCGGGCCATGCACCGCAAGGCCACGGCTCAGGCCGCGCCGGTCCAGCCCCGGTCAGCGAATATCCGCTGGTAGATGGCATGGATCACATCCTGCTTGTTGCGGTTGTACTCCTGCACCGTGGCCACACCCTGCCGCGCACGCTCCTTGACGCGCGCATAGCGTTCCCGGTCATCGGGGTGGGTGCGCAGCCAGTCGCGGAACAGGATGTGTCGGGCATGCTCGGGGCATGCGGGGCCAAAGACATGCAGGTTGAGGCGCGGCATGTCATGGCGCAGCATCCGGTGGCCGTACCATCCGCGCTCGCGCACGCTCAGCCAGTAACCCAGCGCGGCAAGCTGCGGAATATAGGTGTCTTCGCGCTCCGGGTCGGCCACGATACAGTCAATATCAATGACGGGCTTGGCCGCCAGCATCGGCACCGCCGTGGACCCCACATGCGCAACCGCCAGCGCCCTGTCCCCCAGTGCTGTCCGGATCGCGTCACGGGCCGTGGCAAACTGCTCCGCCCATTGTGGGGACCATGGCTGTATCGTGATGGCTTCCTGTGGTGGCTTGCCCCTGACCCACGGATTCTCCCCCGGGTCACCTGATGCGAAGGTCATGATCTGGCATGGATCGGTGCAGAGCTGCGGGTCATGGTTCATCGGGGGGCCTCGGGGGTATTTCTGGGGTCTGGATGACGCGCGCCAGCCCTGTCGCGCCGGTGGACAGACGGGATACCGCCTGCGCCACGGGCTGGCGGGCTGCTGCTTGACGGCGCAGGCGATGCTGTTACGATAACCTAACCATCTGGTCAGAAAACATCATTTCCCGCCCGCAGCCTGAAGGGTTCCACATGCATATCCGTGGCTATTTTGGCGTATTGTTGCTGATCTGTATCGGTATCATCTTTTCCACGGATCGCAAGCGTATCAATGCGCGCATCATCGTATCGTGCCTGCTGCTGCAGGCCGCCATCGGGGTGCTGGTGCTGCGCGTGCCCGCGGGTCAGGCGCTGCTCAAGGCGATTGCGGGCGTGGTGACCGGCGTGCTGTCCTATGGTGGCGAGGGCGCGCGCTTTTTGTTCGGGGCGCTGGTCGGGCCGCGCATGCACGAAATCTTTCCCGATGGGTCCTACATCTTCGCCTTTCAGGTCCTGCCCTCGCTGGTCTATGTCAGCGCCCTGATCGCCATTCTCTACCATTTCGGAATCATGCAGACCTTTGCCCGCGTGCTGGGGCGGGGGGTACAGTGGCTGCTGGGCACGTCGCCCGTTGAATCCTTTGGCGCGATCATCACCATCTTTGTTGGCCAGAGCGAACTGCCGGTAGCCCTTGGCCCCTATCTTGCCACCATGAGCACGACGGAACTGTTCAGCACCCTGTGCAGCGGCACGGCGTCCATATCCGGGGCTACGCTCATCGGGTATTTCGGGCTGGGGGTTCCGGCAGAATATCTTGTCGCGGCATCGTTCATGGCCATTCCCGGCGGGCTGCTGTTTGGCAAGCTGCTGGAACCCCGGCCGCCGGGTGCGCCGGTCAGCCCGGTCGGCGCGGCGGGCCGCGCCTATCACCGCGCCTTTTTTGAAGCCGTGATGGAAGGCGCGCTGAAGGGCGCCCACACCGCCATGGCGGTGGCCGCCATGCTGGTGGCCTGTATCGGGCTGATCGCGCTGGTCAACGGCATGCTGCAGGCCATGGGGGGGTATATCGGGCTGCCGGGACTGTCGCTGGAATATCTGATGGGATTCATCTTCTCCCCCGTGGCGTGGCTGCTGGGGGTACCCGGCGCGGAATGCAGCACGGTGGGCTCGGTGCTGGGACTGAAGGTGGTGCTGAACGAATTTGTCGCCTACCTGCATCTGGGACCCGACATTCAGGCCGGGCGCCTGTCGCAGCGGGCAGCGGCAATCGCCTCGCTGGCGCTGTGTGGTTTCGCCAATCTCAGTTCGCTCGGGCTGCTGGTTGCCGCCTTTGGCAGCCAGTGCCCCGAACGGCGGGAAGAAGTCGCCCGCAAAAGCGCGCGCGCCGTGCTGGGGGGAATGCTGTCCAATCTGATGAGTGCGGCGATCGCGGGGATCATCCTGCCGTAGCCCTGCCCGGAACCGGCTCAGGCTGGTGGCGGGGTTTTGCCTTCGGCCAGAATGCCCATAAGGTCCAAGGCGTTCTGCGTGGCGGCACCACAGGTGGTGTTGTCGTAGATTGTCCAGACATCGCTACCGCGCCGGGTCAGAGCCGTAACGACGGCCGCCTGGGCTGCAATGGCCTCTTTTCCATAAGGTGACTGGTAGATGCGCGGGCTGCCGTGCAGGCGGAAATAGGCCAGCCCTTCCCAGCCACCGGGCCGTGCGGCAGGCGGGACCCGGGGCGGGTCCGCCGCCACGCGTGGGACCTGCTGCCGTTTCAGCATGAGATCAACCTGGGGCAGGAACCAGCTTGCATGCCTTGGCTCCAGCACGACAGCACCCGCAACCATGGCTTTCAGGTCACTGAGAAAACGTTCGGCGCACTCACCGGGATAGGCGAAACCGGGGGGAAGCTGGACAAGGATGGGACCACGCCGTGCGCCCAGCCCATCCGTTTCTTCCACAAAACGTTCCATAAGGGCATGGCAGTTGATCAGGCGATGCTCATGCGTGATGGTTCTGGGCAGCTTTACAGCAAAGCGGAATGCAGGGGGCACGCTTGCGGCCCAGCGTTCGTAGGTCGTGCGCCGGTGCGGGCGATAGAAACTGCTATTGATCTCGACCGCCGCAAAACGGGCGCCATAGCGTTCAAGATGCGTGCCAGAAGCAGGGAACAGCCCGGACAGCGCCGATGGGATCGACCAGCCTGCAACACCGACGCGAATGGACATGGGCACTTCCTCCCCTGCCCCGGTAACGTGCAGCCTTATGGACTATCTGCCAACAGATGTTTGATAAAAAAGTAAAAATCTCCGGGTGTCACCTTTTTTTCAAAAAGGCGACACCCGCCGAAGCGTCCTGAACAGAGCTTCACCCGGCACGTCCCTGGACAGGCTGCGTGCCGGCCTGCCATTCATCTTACGCACGCCAGCGCCGCCGTTACGGGCGGCCCGCTGGCCTGCGTGCCGTCAGCCCGCGTTGAACGCGGCGTCCGCCTTGAGAATGGCCTTGAGCAGCACACCCGCGCCAGCCGCCGCATCCTGTTCGGTAATGCTTTCGGCCTCATTATGGCTCAGGCCATCCGCGCAGGGCACGAAGATCATGGTCGTGGGGGTCACGCGCGCCATGTAGGCGGCATCATGCCCCGGCCCGGATACGATGCGCCGGGCGCCGTACCCGCTTTCCGTTGCCGCGGCCTCGACCATGCCGATGCATTCGGGATCGAAATGCACGGCAGGGGCATCCCAGATCCGTACGATTTCCATCTCCACATTGCTGCGCCGGGCTATCTCGGGCAGCTGGCTGTACAGTTCCTCCTCCATCTGGCGCACGACCGCGTCATCGGGGTCACGCATGTCGATGGTGAAGAACACTTCCCCCGGCACCACGTTGTTGCTGTTGGGGCGGTTCTCGATCAGCCCCACGGTGCCGACGGCGGTGGGTGCGTGCGCACAGGCCACCTGGCTCACGGCCTCGATCATCCGCGCGGAAGCCAGAAGCGCGTCATGGCGCATGGGCATGGGGGTGGAGCCGGCATGGGCATCCTTGCCCTTTACCGTAACCTCATACCACCGGGCACCCTGCACGCCGGTCACGATGCCGATGGTCTTGCCTTCGGCCTCCAGGATCGGCCCCTGCTCGATATGCAGTTCGAAATAGGCGGTGACCGGATGCTGGCCGCATGGCTCGCTGCCGCGATAGCCGATGGCTTCCAGTTCATCACCAAAACGCTTGCCCGCGCGGTCGCGCTTGTCCAGCACTTCCTGTTCGGTAAACACACCGGTGAACACGCCCGAACACATCATGGGGGGTGTAAAGCGGGAACCCTCCTCGTTCGTCCAGTTGATCACCTCGATCGGGTGACGGGTCACATAACCCGACCGCTCCAGCGCGCGCAGCACCGACAGGCCGCCCAGAACCCCAAGGATACCGTCATACTTGCCGCCCGTGGGCTGCGTATCCAGGTGGCTGCCGATGGTGATGGGCGGCAGGCTGTTGTCCAGCCCCGGGCGGCGGGCAAACTGGTTGCCCATGGAATCGAACGTGACCGTGCAGCCAAGCGCCTCACAGGTGCGCGCGAACCAGTCACGCACCTGCCTGTCTTCCGCCGTAAGCGTCAGGCGGCGCACGCCGCCCTTGGGCGTGCCCCCGAATCTGGCGGTTTCCATCAGGTCCGCCCACAGGGCCTGGCCATCAATGCCGATATTGCTGCCATGTGGGGCGGTGTTTTGCTGTGTCATAAGCTTCCTTCCATGCTGGGCCACCATCCTTGCGGGGTCCGTTACGACTCCACTGCCACGCGGGCGGGGTTGTTCGGGTGCTCGGGCCATGTCAGCACACCATCAACCGGCTGGGGCTGCATGGTTATGCAGTCACTGACAGGGCAGACATGCGCGCACAGGTTACAGCCCACGCATTCCGCATCAATCACCTCGTAATGCCGCTCACCGTCCACCCGGGTCTTTGCAATCGCCTGGTGGGAGGTATCCTCGCATGCAATGTGACACAGGCCGCATTTGATACAGGCATCCTGATCAATCTTGGCGATGGTGTTGAACTTCATGTTCAACTGGTTCCACGGCACGAAACGTTCGATCGCGCGCCCGGTCACGTCATCAATGGTGGCGTAGCCCTTCTGGTCCATCCATGCGGACAGGCCATCGGCCATGTCCTCGACGATGCGGAAGCCGTAATGCATCGCCGCCGTGCAGACCTGCAGCGTGCTCGCACCCATGGCCAGGAATTCCGCCGCGTCCCGCCACGAACCGATGCCGCCGATACCGGAAATGGGCAGGCGTGCCAGTTCGGGGTCACGGGCAATGTCGCCAATCATGCGCAGCGCGATGGGCTTGACCGCCGGGCCGCAATAGCCACCATGCGTGCCCTTGCCGTCCACCGTGGGCATCGGGGCCATCAGGTCCAGGTCCACCCCGATGACCGACTGGATGGTATTGATGAGCGAGACCGCATCCGCCCCGCCCCGCAGCGCCGCGCGCGCAGGCATCAGGATGTTGGTGATGTTGGGCGTCAGCTTGACGATGACGGGCATGCGGGTGTTCTGCTTGCACCAGCGCGTGACCATTTCCACATATTCGGGCACCTGGCCCACGGCGGCGCCCATGTTGCGCTCGGACATGCCATGCGGGCAGCCGAAGTTCAGCTCGATGCCATCGGCACCCGTTTCCTCCACGATGGGCAGGATCGCCTTCCAGCTTTCCTCCACGCAGGGCACCATCAGGCTGACCACGACCGCGCGGTCGGGATAGTCACGCTTGACGGACTTGATTTCGGCAATGTTCGTGGCCAGCGGGCGGTCGGAAATCAGCTCGATGTTGTTCAGCCCGATCATGCGGGTGCCGTTATAGTCCAGCGAACCGTAGCGGGAGCTGACATTGACCACCGGCGGGTCTTCACCCAGCGTTTTCCAGACCACGCCACCCCAGCCCGCCTCGAACGCGCGGCGGATGTTGTATTCCTTGTCCGTGGGCGGTGCCGAGGCAAGCCAGAACGGGTTGGGCGAGCGGATACCAACAAAATTCGTGCGTAGATCAGCCATGTCCGGTTTCCTTACTTCGCCACCGCGGCCGTGAAGGCCGCGTGAATTGCTTCCGCCGCGTTGCGCCCGTCCCGCACGGCCGCCACGGTCAGATCCTCGCCCGGGGTACAGTCACCCCCGGCATAAACGCCCGGCATTGTGGTCTCACCGTTTTCGTCCACCACGATCCGGCCACCGGCAATGGCAATGCTCTCGCCATTGAGCGGATCGGGCAGGAAGGTCTGGCCCACGGCCTTGAGCACCATGTCCGCCTCCTGGATGAAGGTGTCCTGCGCATCATACGTGGCGCGGCCATCGGCCCCCTTGGCGCCACGGGCGAACTCGATGCCCGCCAGCGCGCCGTCACGCGCCACCAGCCGCACGGGCGATGCCCACAGCCTGACCGTAACGCCGTTGGTCTGTGCCCATTCGCGCTCCACTGGCGTGGCGGACATGTTTTCCGCCCCGCGACGGTAGACGAGTGTCACTTCGTCCGCCCCCAGCCTGCGGGCCTGGACCGCGGCATCCACCGCCGTGTTGCCGCCACCGATCACCACCACGCGGCGACCGACCGGCACGGTCTGCTTGCTGGTCGAGCGCAGCCCCTCGATGAAGTCGACGGCGTCCATCACGCCATCAAGGTCCTCGCCCTCGATCCCCAGCGAACGCACGCCCGCAAGGCCCACGGCCAGGAACACGGCATCATATTCGCGCCGCAGGCCGGCCACCGTCATGTCGCGGCCCAGCACTTCGCTCCCGGCAAAGGAAATACCGCCGATGGCCAGCAGGAAATCAACCTCGCGCTGGGCAAAGTCGTCCGCCAGCTTGTAGGCGGCAACACCGTATTCGTTCAGGCCGCCGGCAAGGGCATGGCGGTCGAAGATCATCACGTCATGGCCGTGCATGGCCAGACGGTGCGCGCAGGCAAGGCCGGCCGGCCCCGCACCCACGATGGCAACGCGCTTGCCGGTGGACGGCGCGCGCGTGAAGGGCTGGCCACCATGCTCCATCTGCCAGTCGGTGGCATGGCGCTGGAGCATGCCGATACGGATGGGCTGGCCTTCCTCACGCGTATTGTGCACGCATTTCTGCTCACACAGGATCTCGGTGGGGCAGACACGGGCGCAGGAACCGCCCAGGATGTTGGATTCAAGGATGACCCTGGCCGAACCCGCCATGTTGTCCGTCGCTATGGCGCGGATGAAACGCGGGATGTCGATGCCCGTGGGGCAGGCCTCGATGCATGGCGCATCGTAGCAGTAGAAACAGCGATCAGCTTCAACCACGGCCTGGGCATGTGTGAGCGGCGGGTGAGCATCGGAAAAATTAAGCGCAAGCTCGGCATCGGTAAGACGACCGGGCGCTATATCGGGACCCTGCGGCATGACAGCTCCAACAACTTTCTGATGGAGTGATCATAGGGGGCATCGGTAACCGATCGCAATATTTTTCTGACCATATGATCAGGTTTCTTGATCGGGATGCCATCCTGCCACGCGATATAATCATATTTCGAATAAGAAACGACAAACCCGTCGCAATTTATTCATCAATCAGGGAAGTTCCGGATTCCTGCAACAGGAATCCGGAAAACGGCCGGATCAGGCCTTGGCACCCGGCAGGGGCAGTTCACCCGTCAGGAACTGCGCGCGGCCGTGGCCGAAGCTCCAGTGCTCGTCATTGTTCTCGACAACGGACACCATGAGGTCGGACGGCGCAAGCCCGGTGCGGGCCTGCAGGGTCTCGGCCAGCAGCTTGTAGAACGCGGCGATCTGTTCCTTGCCACGCGGGCGGGAGAAGACCTGCAGCAGCACGACCTTGGAGGTACGCGGAATATCCAGCCCCGTGTCTTCCACGATCATGTGGCTGGGCTCACGCTCCGACACAAGCTGGTAGCGGTCGCGCACGGGTACCTTGAACGCCTCGACCATCGCGTCGTGGGCGGCGTCAAGGAAGCTGCGCAGTTCTTCGGGGGTACGGGCGCCCTTGACCACATGGAAATGCATTAACGGCATGATTTCAGTCCTGTTCTGTTATGGTGTCCTGCCCGGTGGCACCGGTTCAGCATACTTCGGTAATCAGCTTGCGCAACGTGGCCGCCATGTCGCGCAGTTGCTGTTCGGTGGAAATGAACGGAGGCCCGAAGGACACCGTATCACCCGTGCAGCGCAGCAGCAGGCCGTGGCGCAGCCCCGCCTCGAACAGCGCCAGGCCGCGCGCGCCGGGCTTGCCTTCGGCGGGTTTCATGTCAAAGGCGGCCGTCAGCCCGATGTTGCGGATGTCGGCAATCACGTCCAGGTCCTTCAGGCCGTGCATCGCCTCTTCCAGCACCGGCTCGAGTGCCCGCACGCGGGCGACCAGCCCTTCCTCACGCATCACGTCCAGCACCACATGGCCCACCGCCGCCGCCATGGGGTGGCCGGAATAGGTGTAGCCGTGACAGAACTCGATCGCGCTTTCCGGCCCGGTCATGAAGGTGTTGTAGATCTCGTCGGTCACGATCACGCCACCCATGGGCACGATGCCGTTGGTCACCGCCTTGGCGAAGGTGATGATGTCCGGTGTCACGCCAAAGCGCTGCGCGCCGAAGTTCTCGCCCATGCGGCCAAAGCCGGTAATGACCTCATCAAAGATCAGCAGGATGCCGTTGGCGGTGCAGATCTCGCGCAGGCGCTGCAGGTAGCCCACGGGCGGCACGATCACACCGGTCGAACCCTGAACCGGCTCCACGATCACGGCGGCGATGGTGGAGGCATCATGCAGCGTGACCAGCCGCACCAGGTCTTCCGCGCGGTGGGTGCCCCATGTGGGCTGGCCACGGGTGAAAGCCATGTGGGCCGGCTCGTACGTGTGGCGCAGGTGGTCCACGCCGTTCATCATGCCCGATGCGAACATCTTGCGGTTGGACACGATGCCACCCACCGACATGCCGCCAAAGCCCACGCCATGGTAACCACGCTCGCGCCCGATCATGCGGAAGCGGTTTCCCTCCCCCTTGATGCGATGATAGCCCAGCGCCACCTTGAGCGCGGTATCAACCGCTTCCGAACCGGAATTGGCGAAGAACACGTGGTTCATCCCCGCGGGCGCAAGGTCGGCAATCCGCTCGGCCAGCGAGATGGCGCCGGGATGCGTCAGCTGGAACGACGGCGCGAAGTCCAGCGTTTCCGCCTGTTTGCGCACGGCTTCGACAATGCGCGGATGGGCGTGGCCCAGCGGCGTGCACCACAGGCCCGACAGGGTATCGAACAGCTTCACGCCTTCGCTGCTGGTGTAATACGCCCCCTTGGCGCTGACCATGGTGCGCGGTTCCATGTTGGCGCGCAGCATGCGGTTGGCGGTGAACGGCTGCCAGTAAACCCCTTCCCGCTCGTTGCGGAGGAGGGCGGACTTTTCTGAATCCTGAACCATCATGCAATCCTGTGCTGGATGAAATACGCCCCCGGCGCCCATGCCGGGACGATTCATTTGTGCATCGTATTTCGCACCGGGTTCCCTGTATATGTACAAGCACACCGCTTTGCCCGAAACTGTACTGATCGGACCCCCACCATGACAGCCCAGGCCGTGCCCCGCCCGGACCGTGACAGATCCACCCCGCTGGTTGGCCAGATCGGCGCGGACCTGGCACACCGCATCCGCAGCGGCGTACTGCGCCGGGGCGAGCGGCTGCCCTCCATCCGCCGCATGGCGCGCGACTGCGGGGTCAGCACCCTGACCATTGCCAACACCTATCTGCGGCTTGCGGCGGCGGGGCTGGTGGAAAGCCGGGGCACGCGCGGCTATTTTGTCTGCACGCCACCGCGCGCGGCCCCGCTGATCCAGCGTTCCATCGATTCGATGTGGCTGCTGCAGTACGCCTATGAGGACGAGGCCCCCGTGATCAAGGCCGGCTGTGGCTGGCTGCCCACGGACCTGCTGTTCACATCCGCCGCCCGTAGCGCACTGGGGGGGCTGACGGCGGCCCGGCTGGCCTGCGCGCTGGAATACGGCAATCCCTACGGCCACGCCGGACTGCGCCACAACATACGCCAGATGCTGGCCCGCCGCGACGTGTACTGCGAGGACGGCGGCATCATCATGACCCACGGCGCAAGCCAGGCGCTGGAACTGGCGGTACGCTGCCTGTCCACGCGCGGCGATACGGTGCTGGTGGAAGATCCGGGCTACTGCAATCTCTATCCCGCGCTCCAGTCACTGGGGCTGCGTACCGCCAGCATCCCGCGCCTGCCCGATGGCCCCTGCCCCGATGCGCTGGCGCGCATGATCCGCCAGCACCAGCCGCGCCTGTTCATCACCACTTCCATCCTGCACAACCCGACGGGCAGTTGCAGCACCACGCGGAACATGCGCGCGGTACTGGATCTTGCCGCGCGCCATGACCTGACGATCATCGAGGATGACATCTTCCTCGACCTGGCACCCGAAGGGCAGCAGACCCTGTCACAGCTGGGCGGGCTGGAGCGGGTTGTCCATATCGGCAGTTTTTCGAAAACGATCGGCCCCGGCCTGCGCGTGGGCTACGTGGCGTGCGCGGCGGATACCGCCCAGCGCATCCTGCGCCAGAAAATGGCCAGCAACCTGACCACCGCGCCGCTGAACGAGGAAATCGTCCACACCATTGTCAGCAGCGGGCTGTACCGCCCCCATCTGGCCCATCTGCGCGAACACCTGACCCGTGTGCAGGCGCGCGTCTGCGCCCGGCTGGAACAGGCGGGCATGACGGTCCATTTCCAGCCTTCGGGCGGCATGTTCGCCTGGGCGCGGTTCGGGCAGGACAGGGATGTCCGCGCCCTGGCGGAACGGGCCTGCCAGCACGACATCATGCTGGCACCGGGGCACCTGTTCCGCCCCGGCGGCCAACCCTCGCAATGGTTCCGCTTCAATGTCGCGCACTGCGAGGACGAGCGCCTGTTCACATTCGTGAAAAGCATTGCCCACGGCAGGGAATAGATTGACCTCCACCCCCCAAAGGGGGAAGTTCTTCACATAATGTATCATTCCCGTCCCGAAAGGTGATCCCGTCTCTCCCATGCCCCCACTTCCCCCGTCAGCACCTACCCGCAGGAAACGTACCAGCGCCCCCAGACAGAACAATACACGGCAGATCCTTGATGCCGCGGAAAAGGTCTTTGCAGCCCACGGGCTGTCGGGCACGCGCATGAATGACATTGCCGAGGCCAGCAACCTGCCCAAGGCCAATATCCACTACTACTTCCGCACCAAGGAAGACCTGTACCGCGCAACACTCCGGCAGTTGCTGGATGACTGGCTGGGCGATGCCAGCAAATGGCTTTCCGCCGACCGCCCCCCGCGCGAAGGGCTGCGGGGCTTCATAGAATCCAAGATGGAATTCTCCCGCAAGCGCCCCGAAGCCTCGCGCCTGTTCGCCCATGAACTGCTTTCAGGCGGCCACTACGTCCATGGCTTTCTGGTCGATACGCTGCGCAAGCATGTCGAGCAGCGTATCGAGGTATTCAGGGCCTGGCATGAAGCCGGACTGATCACGCAGGTCGATCCGGTGCATTTCCTGTTCTGCCTGTGGGCCATGACGCAGGCCTATGCCGATGTACAGGTGCAGATGGCCGCCGTGCTGGGCAAACCCCACCTGACGGGCCGGGACTACGCCACGGGTACCCAGACCATCATGCAGCTGGCTTCCGTGCTTCTGGCCACGCCGCCCGCGGCCGCCCAGCCCGGCAGGGACACGAAATAGCCCCGCCACCGGCAGGTCAGGACGCATGGCCTAGCGGGACAGGCCCCGGATATTTCGTTGCGAGGGTGGCACGTAAACTATTGTGGGTCGTTTCAACATTTGTTACGGTCCAGCTTCAATCATGGAGCATGCAATGCCACCTCGCCACACCCTGACAGAGCAGGAGCGGACCGTCCTTGACATCATCATGGAAAATCCGTTCGCATCACAGAAGGATCTGGCCGAACGGTGCGGCATGACACGCCCCACGCTGGCCACCTATATCGGCCAGCTGACACGTAAGGGTTACCTGCTGGGACGTGCCTATGTTGCCGCGACGCGGGCCTCCATCGTCTGTATCGGGGGGGCTGCGATCGACCGGAAATTCTGCCTTTCCTCCCCCCTTGTTACCGGCACGTCCAACCCCGCAACCGGCTACACCGGCTTTGGCGGCGTGGCGCGCAACGTGTGCGAGAACCTGGCGCGCCTGGGACAGGAAACCACGCTGATCACCATTGTCGGGGATGACCTGCCCGGCCATGCCCTGGCCGATCACATGAAGAACTGCGGCGTGAACACCTCACGCATCCAGTTCGCGGGCAATGCCAGCACGGCGGAATACATTGCCATACTGGATGACAGCCACGACCTGGGCATCGCGGTATTTGATGCCGCCGTGTTCGACCGGCTGGACATCGACACCATCCAGCGTAGCTGGCCGCTGATTGCCGCGGCGGGATGGCTGTTCGTGGACTGCAACGTATCCGCCGAAGTCCTGGCGTGGCTGGCGCAGAAAACACGCGAGGCCGGGTTCAGCCTTGCGGTCGATACGGTTTCCGTCCCGAAGGCGGAACGGCTGCGCGGCCAGCTTGGCGGCGTGCGCGTACTGTTCACCAACCGCGATGAGGCCCTGACCCTGCTGGAGGGAAGCACCGCCACCACCAGCGCGGCCATCGCCATGGCGCTGGTGGCGCAGGGGGTGGAAACCGTGATCATGACCGAAGGCGCGCGGGGCCTGACGGTGGCGGATGCCAGCGGCGTGCGCGCCCTGCCCGCCTACCGGACCAATGTGGTGGACGTGACCGGCGCGGGGGATGCCCTTGTGGCCGCCACCCTGTCCGCACTGAGTGAAAACACGGACACCGTGCGCGCCTGCCGCCAGGGACTGGCCGCCGCCGCCCTGACAGTTGGATGCCGCGAAAGCGTATGCCCCGGCATCAGCCACGAGCAGATCAGTACCTTCATGAAAACCCATGCCGGCACAGACAGCCAGGCCAAGGAAACAGCCCTATGAACATGAATGCCCTTCCCCTCGTCCTGTCCGCTGAAGTGCGCGATGCCTTGGCCTGCGGCAAAGCCGTGGTGGCCCTTGAATCCACCATCATCACCCACGGCATGCCCTGGCCACAGAACGTCAGCACCGCGCGGGAAGTGGAAAACCTGGTCCGCGCCGAAGGCGGGGTGCCGGCCACCATCGCCATCATTTCGGGCAAGATTCACGTAGGCCTGGATGACAGCACGCTGGAATGGCTGGGCACGGCAAAGGACGTGATGAAGGTCAGCCGGGCCGATCTGGCCTATGCGCTTTCGGCGGGGCGGCATGGGTCGACCACCGTTGCCGCCACCATGATCTGCGCGCACCTGGCCGGTATCGGGGTTTTTGCCACCGGCGGCATCGGCGGCGTGCATCGGGGCGTGGAGGAGACGATGGACATCTCCGCCGACCTGACAGAGTTCGCCCGCACCCCGGTTGCCGTGGTGTGCGCGGGTGCCAAGGCCCTGCTGGACCTGCCGCGCACGCTGGAATTCCTGGAAACGCAGGGCGTGCCGGTGGTGGGCTACGAAACCAGTGATTTCCCCGCTTTCTGGAGCCGCTCCAGCGGCCTGCCGGTACCGCTGCGCGCCGACAGCGCGAAAGAGATCGCCAGCATGATCTCCATGCGCGCGACACTGGGGCTGGACGGCGGCGTGGTGGTGGCGAACCCCGTGCCCGCGGCCAGCGAAATTCCGCGTGCCGAAATGGAAGCCTTCATCACGCAGGCCGTCGAAGAAGCCCGCCGGGACGGCATTACCGGCAAGGCCGTTACGCCCTACCTGCTGTCACGCATGCTGGAACTGACCGCAGGCCGCAGCCTGGAGACCAACATCGCGCTCGTGCTCAACAACGCCCGCCTGGCCACGCATATTGCCCTTGCGCTTGGGGCAAAGGCATAAGCCGGGTCTTTTTTCCTGTCGGGCAGAGGGCAGCATGACATTTCATTTACGGCCCTTCGCGGGCATACTGGTCCTGTTACTTGTTGCCCTTGCCTGCTCGACGGACAGACGGGCAATCCGCCCCCGCGTCATTGCATCCGCCCTGGCCTGCCAGATCGCGGCGGGACTGGTCATGCTGGGCATTCCGGCGGGCCGCAGGGCGCTGGAATCCATCGCGCAGGGCATTGCCTGGGTCATCGACTTCGGCCATGCCGGGATTGCCTTTGTCTTTGGCGGGCTGGCCAATCCCGACCTGGCCAGAAGCATACCGGGCTGGAGCTTCATATTCGCCATCAACGTCCTGCCGCAGATCATCTATCTAAGCGCGCTCATCGCCGTGCTCTACCACTACAATATCATGCAGGTCCTGGCCCGTGGCATTGGCATGGTGCTGGCGCGGCTTACGGGTGTGAGCACCATCGAGGCCTTTTCCGCCGCGACCGCCATGTTCCTGGGGCAGACCGAAGTACCGATTGCCATCCACCCCTATCTTGCGCGCCTGAGCCGCAGCGAACTGCTGTCGGTCATGTCCAGCGGCACGGCCTCCATTTCCATGTCGATGCTGGCGGCCTATTCCGGACTGGGCGTGCCAATGGAATACCTGCTTGCCGCCTCCTTCATGGCCATGCCCGGCGGGCTGCTGTTTGCAAAGATACTGGTGCCGGCCCGCCCCGGCCCGGCCGATGACACCCCGCATCCCACCAGCACCGCCGAAATGCGGTCGGCCAACGTGTTTGACGCACTGGCGGTGGGGGCCACCAACGGCATGCGGGTGGCGGTGGCCGTCTGTACCATGCTGATCGCCTTCATCAGCACGATTGCCCTGCTCAATGCACTGCTGGGCCTGGCGGGGGCCGGCCTGGGTTATCCCGGCCTGTCCATCAGTGGCTTTCTGGGTTTCCTGCTCCGGCCGCTCATATGGCTGCTGGGGGTCCCGTGGGACCAGTGCCGTGTCGTGGCGGGCATCATCGGTACCAAGATCGCAATAAACGAATTTGTCGCCTATGGGGACCTTACTCCCTATCTGACCCAGGCCACCCTTCCGCGCCAGACGCTTGCCGTTGCCTCCTTCGCGCTATGCGGTTTTGCCAACCTGTCCTCCATCGGGGTGCTGATCGGCTCCTTTGGCAGCCAGTGTCCCGAGCGGCGCAAGGACGTGGCTGCCCTGGGCTGGCAGGCCGTACTGGCAGGCAGCCTGTCCAACATGACCAGCGCCGCGATCGCGGGCATCTTCATATCCTGACAGGCAGCCTGAACAAGGGCTTCCGGCAAAGGCCACCACGCCTCTGGCCCGGCGCGTTCGGAATGCGCCCGGCCCTGCCCCCCTTCCAGCAATGAAGGCGGCACCCGGAAGCTTCCGTCCATGCCTGGACGCCGTTTTCAGACTATAGGCTGGCCAGCGCGCTGGCGCCGATACGGCCAGGCATGTGCCCTGCCCGGCGCGGCCATGGGCCGCCGTTGCGGCCTGCGCCCCGATGGGCTGCTTGCTGAACAGGGAAGGTCTTGGACCGGATGTTCCTGACAGCCACCAGAAACAGGCCCCGGGACTCCCGCGCACCGCCCTTGGGCACATACCGGCCCCTGCACGGGTTCATGCAGTGTCACGACCCGCGCGACAGGGCGGGCGGATGCATGGGCAGGCATCCCTGCTGCCGGGCAGCAGGCCCGGATCGATCCCGCGCCGGTCCATGCCGCATCCCGGCGCGTATCCATCCTGACCTGTACAAACAGAAAGTGCTGCACGGCCATTGCCGTGCAGCACCAGTACTGTCCCGATGGGGAATACCCGTTATCAGAAGTCGGTGGAAATCGTGCCCGTCATGGAGAAGCGGGGCAGGACGTAGAAGGAAGCACCCGCGCCACCCGCAACGGTCTGGCCATTCAGCAGTGTGACCGCGTTCATGTTGTTGGCAACACCCGTCGTGCCGACACGCACGATGGAACCGGTCAGGTTGGAGAAGTTCAGGCGGATGGTCGGCGTCTTGGCAAAGGACAGCGGCCGGAAGTGATAGCCAACCGCCAGCGTGTCGGTCACGAAGCCCGGCATGCGTTCGTCACCCACCATGGTAACGGATTGCGGGCCGGTATAATGCAGGCTGAAGTTGCCGAAAAAGCCCTGGTTGGCATAGGTCAGGCCAAAGTTCGCCATGACACGCGGCGTGTTGATGGCCTGCTTGCCCTTGGTCGGCAGGTAGGAGTCCCCATACGCGATGTTGGAATCCATCCGGCCATACAGGTATTCAACCGATGCATAGGGGCTGAAATGATGGAACGAACGGCCCGCGATCATGGCGTCAAAGCCACGGATCGTCTCGTTACCGGCGTTGATGGTCTCATACTGCGTGGACGGCATGTACACCGACAGCAGGCGGTTGGTGATGCTGGAATTGAACAGCGAGATATCGGCAATCAGCCACTTGTTGTTGAAGCGGTAGCCAAGCTGTTCGGTAATGGAATACTGGTTCTTGGGCAGCGTGGTCACGCCAACCGGCAGGGCGGAGGGCGAAGGCTGACGGAAATCGCCTTCCGCATTCACATAGATCTGGTGATGCGAGTTGAAGCGGTAGGCAATGGCCAGATGCGGCAGGGGTGCTGTCGTGTTCTCACCCAGACGCGAGCCGGAGCCGGCCAGCAGGCCACTGGCCCGGTCCCAGTAGTTGGACATGACGAACTTGAAGCCCGCGTTGACCGTCAGCTTGTCGTTCAGGTACTTGGCGCTGTCCTGCAGGAAGAAGGAGTTCAGCTCGTAGCCGGAATGTACGGTGCTGACCAGCTTCTGCCCGTCCACGTTGTACAGCATGGCAGCCGAATTGTCGGTCTTGGGGTTACGGCCCGAAGCCATGGTCGCCATGGTGGGAGAGAACTCGGACACGGAGTTGTTTTCATACCAGTAACCGAAGGTGAAGCGGTTATGGCGGTCGATCTTGTAGTTGACCTTGGCCACAACACCCACATCGGGCGACCAGCCCTGTGCGTAATAGGTGCTCAGCAGCTGGTTGCTGGCTGCCTGCGTGCCGTTGTTATAGTAACAGCCGCTGCTGCACGCCGATGTCGCGCCCACGGTACCGGCGGAGGAGCCATCCCAGCCGAAGCCCGTGCTCAGATATGGTGTCAGGTCGAAATCAAGCTTCTTGTTGACCACCACATGGACGGGCGCGCTGACGAAGAACTGGTTCCAGGAATCCAGGTTCCCCTTCCAGTAATTGGCGCCGGCGGCCTGGCTGTTGGACCGGTCGAAGCCTTCGCCCGTATGCTTGTAGTTGTAGAATTCGGCGGCCGTTGCATAGTTGTCGATGGTGAACATCGAGTTATGCCACGACGTGAACAGCTTGATGAAGGAGCCGTTGTCGAAATCCTTCTGCAGGCCGAAATCGACGTGCTTGCGCTCGTTGATGCCGCCGCCCATCCACTGCCGCGAATGCGCGTTGGAGAACGACACATAGGCCCGCACGCCCGAATGACCGATATAACCGGACTGCAGGCGAATGAACTCACGCGAGAAGTTGTTGGTGCCATAGGAAAAGTCGACGCTGCCGCCACGCTTTTCGCTGGGTGTGATCGTGCGTTCGTCAAGCGTGCCCGCGGCGGCGTTCGCGGTTGGCATGTCAACCTGCGAGCTGCCGGGCATGACGTTGACGCTCTCGATATTCTCGGAATCAACGTTCTGCTGAAGGTAGGAAGCAAGCGAGGCCGGCGCGCCGTCCAGCATCAGCCCCATATCCGCATCCGTCAGCCCACGGATGAAGATGGACCCGCCCTTGAAGCCGCCCGGATCGGGCAGGGCGATGCTGACGCTGGGCAGGTTCTGGATCAGGTCCAGCCCGGTGGAGGCGGGGCTGCGCATTTCGATATACTGCTTGCCCACGCTCTGCACCGCATGGGGTTCGGTTTCAACGCGCATCATGCCGCCGCCGCCATCACGGGCATGGCGAGACACATGTACCGCAAGCGTTTCGGGCTGGCTGGACGCCATCTGGTGGGTGGGGGCCGCATGGGCGCGCGGTGTGGATGCCGTGCCCGCGTGCCGGACAGGCGCCTTGCGCCCCGTCGTGTTCTGGACGGTCTGGGCACTGGAAGCGTAACTCGAGAAAACTGTTGAAATTGCGATGGCACTGACCAGAGATCGCAAATAGATTTGAGCCATTTATTTTCACCTTCCGCCACGGACATAAAAATAAAAACCACATACTTTTATTCAAAGTATGCATAAGGCCTTTATTGTCTTTATTCTATTCCGTCCCGCTTCGTGCTTCACTGCACGTATTCAATAAGATTATGGTAGTATAAATCTTTTCTGGCTCGCAACAAGATTCTAACCATCTGATCAGGTTTTAAAAAACGTTGCATAAATGACACATTGCACCCGGCCAGCAGGCGTCAGGCTGCGCACGATACAGTCATGACACGGGAAATGACGCCTGAATTTCAATATTATTCCATTTATATCAATTATTTATACATATCCCATGCTTGCAGGCGCCACCGCCTGCGCCCCGACATGCCCCTTGCGGTACCGGCGGACGCCCCGCGCCATACCCGCCGCAGGGCCGGCATCCCCACCCGCACGGGGGGTGAATTCATTGCCGATCGTGGCAAAATTATCCCATATGTAACGTCATGCCCTGAACGGGGCATTGCCATAATATTGCATGTTCGAACAAGATGCGGGCCATACGGCATGCCCCGTAACCAACCGATGGCCAACAGGCCGGAACCAGGAAAGCTGTCATTCTTGAAACGCAGGATCATCATAGATACAGACCCCGGACAGGACGATGCCGTCGCGATCTTCCTGGCCCTTGCCTCCCCCGAAATCACGGTACAGGCCATTGTCGCCGTGGCAGGCAACGTCCCGCGTGAACGCACGCTGGAAAATGCGTGCCGCGTGCTGGAAATGGCGGGACGCACCGACATACCCGTCTTTGCCGGCGCCGCGCGGCCACTGCGCCCCGTCCAGACCACGGCCGAGCATGTGCACGGGCCAACCGGGCTTGACGGAATCGACCTGTCCGTCCCCCCCGCCATGGCGGTGCAGGAACACGATGGCGTAACCTACCTGGTCGATGCCATACGGCGCGCGCAGCCGCAGGAACTGACGCTGGTCATGCTGGGTCCGCTTACGGACCTTGCCATGGCGCTGACGCTTGCCCCCGATATTGCCGGGCGCATCCGCGAGGTCGTGCTGATGGGCGGCGCGTGGTCGGAACTGGGTAACATCACCCCGGCGGCGGAATTCAACATCTATGCCGACCCGCAGGCGGCCGACATCGTGTTCAGCGCCGGCATCCCGCTTGTGGTCCTGCCGCTTGATGTCACCCATAAATGCCTTGGCACGCCGGAACGGCTGGCGGCATTGCGGGCGAATGCGAACCGCTGCTCCGTCGCGGCGGCCGACATGCTGTCCTATTCCGAGCGGTTCGACCTGCACAAATATGGCTGGAAAGGCGCCCCCCTGCACGATCCCTGCACGATTGCCTGGCTGGTGGCGCCGGAACTCTTTGGCGGGCGGCATGTGAATGTCGGGATCGAGACCGAAGGCAGACTTTCGGTCGGCATGACGGTGGTTGACTGGTGGAAGGTCACGGACAGGAAGCCGAACGCCCTTTTCGTGCGTGAAGTCGATTCCGATGCCTTCTACAGCCTTCTGGCCACCCGGCTTGCCACATTGCCCTGACCGGGGCGGGCAGGCAGGCCGGGCCATGCCCGCCTGCCATGCTGCCCCCCGACAGGCATATGAACTTCATTCAAGGATGACGACCATGATGGCCCGCACGCCATGAACACCCCCACAGGTGACGCGGCCCCCCATCCCCCACAGTCCGGCACGGTCATCGGGCATGGCCTGATCATGGTCTTTGCCGCCGCATGCGGACTGATCGTGGCAAATCTCTATTACGCCCAGCCACTGACCGGGCCGATCGGGGCCTCGCTGGGCCTTGCGCCGCGATGGGCGGGGATTATCGTAACCGTTACCCAGACGGGCTACTGCCTGGGCCTGCTGCTGATCGTGCCGCTGGGCGACCTGCTGGAAAACCGCGGCCTTGTGGTCTGGATGACACGACTGGTGGCCGTGGCCCTGCTGGGTGTCGCCCTTTCAACCCGCCCGGCCCCTTTCCTGGCCGGGATGTGGCTTGTGGGGCTGCTGTCCGTTGCGGTGCAGGTACTGGTGACATTCGTGACCCACCTGACACCGCCGGCCATACGCGGGCGCGTTGTGGGCACCGTCATGAGTGGCCTCATGCTGGGAATCATGCTGGCGCGCCCGGTGGCCAGCCTTGTTGCGCAGGTCGCCTCGTGGCGGGCGATCTTTGCGCTGTCCGCCCTGAGCATGCTGGTGCTGGCCCGCGTGCTCAACCAGGTGCTGCCCCGGCACCAGGGCACCGGCACGCAGGGCTATGGCCAGCTTCTGGCCTCCATGGCGCACCTGTTCGCCACCACGCGCCCCCTGCAGCGCCGCGCCTTCTACCATGCCTGCATGTTTGCGACATTCAGCCTGTTCTGGACGGTAACCCCGCTGCTGCTGTCCGGCCCGCGGTTCGGTCTGTCGCAGGGGGAGATCGCCGTGTTCGCGCTGGTGGGCGTGGCCGGCGCGGTAGCCGCCCCCCTGGCGGGGCGCGTGGCCGACCGGGGATGGATCTGGAGTGCCACACTGGCCGCGATGGCACTTACCGCGCTGGCCTTTACGCTGACATGGTTCGTGGCACCCCGGTTTTTCGTCATCGCGCTGGGTCTGGAGGGCATCGTGATCGATTTTGGCGTGACAACCAACCTGGTGCTGGGGCAGCGGGTCATCTTTTCCCTGTCCGCCGCGTACCGGGCACGGCTCAATGCGCTTTATATGGCAATCTTCTTTCTGGGTGGGGCCATCGGTTCGGCCATGGGGGGCTGGGCCTATGCCGCAGGGGGCTGGAACCGGGCCTGCGCACTGGGCATCTTCCTGCCCACCCTGGCGCTGGTGGCCTGCCTGACCGAAAGATTGGGAAAAAGGCAGGCCCCATAAAGGTCATGCCCGGCGATACCGCGCCGCGTATTCAGTCATCGCTGCCCGGAGAGCGGGGCGCGGCGGGAAAGGCCGAATGGCCCCGGCTTCCGGATGCCGCCACCTGCCCGCCCCCGGCCGCCAGCCGCGCCATCACGACGTAGCTGCCAATGGCACAGGAAAAACCGACAAACCACGAAAGGTTGCGTACGGGTGCGAAAAGCGGCGCGAAGACCAGCGCCAGCCCGCACAGCACGGAAAACAGCAGCGCCCCCATGGCCACGACATTGATCCCGCCACGATACCAGTAAGGGGCCTGCGGGTCCGCCGTGTACAGCGCGCCCATGTCCATCCGCCCCTTGCGCATGATGTAGTAATCCGCCAGCAGCACGCCGGTCAGCGGGCCGATGAACGTGCCCAGTATGTCCAGTGTCAGGTGAATCACATCGGGCCGGGCATACAGGTTCCATGGTGTGACCACGATAGCACCCACGGCCGCGATCAGCCCCCCCCTGCGCCAGTTTATGGCATGCGGTGCCATGTTGGAGAAATCAAACGCCGCCGAAACGAAATTGGCCACGATATTGACACCCGCCGTGGCCGTGACAAACGTCAGCACCCCCAGCGCCACCGCCGTCGGGCTGTCAATCTGGCTGACCACTTCCACCGGGTCCACCATCAGGCGGCCAAAGACGGGACGGGTCAGCACGATTGTCAGCAGGGTCAGCACCGAAAACCCGATGAAGTTGACCGGCAGCCCCCAGAAATTGCCGCGCCGGATATCGGCCATGCTGATGCCGTAACGCGAAAAATCACCAAAATTCAGGGCAATGGGTGAAAAATAGGCCACGATCAGCGCGGTTGCGTTGATGATGCCCAGCATGCGCGCGCCCATGCCCTGTGGCACGACACCCAGCACGTCCAGCGAGACATGCCCCCCTGCCCGCCACAGCAGCCAGCCATCCAGCCCGATCATGACCACATAGATCACGGGACCGGCCCAGTCGATGAACCGCCGGATCGTCTCCATCCCGCGCCAGAACACCGCCCCCTGCAACCCCCACAGGAACAGGAAGCACCCCCACCCCAGCGTGGACAGCCCCAGCAGGCCATGCAGGCGCACATCCGCCCAGGGGCCCAGGTCCGGCCACTGCCGCAAAAGCAGGACCAGCACCGCGTTGGAGGCAAGCCAAGTCTGGATACCGTACCAGCCCACGGCAATGATGCCACGCACAAGGCCCGGAATGACCGCGCCACGTACGCCAAAGGCCATGCGCGCCATGACCGGATAGGGCGCGCCGGAATGGAAGCTGGGCTGCGCCACCAGGTTGCAGATCACCTGTATGACGACAATCCCCGCCACCAGCGCAATGAACACATCCCCCGCCGGCAGCCCCATGGCGAACAGGCTGCCCGCCGTAATATAGCCCCCGATGCTGTGCACGTTGGACATCCATAGGGAGACGTAGTCAAACCACTTCCAGCTCCGCGCGCGTACGGGGGCCAGATCCTCGTTCACCAGATGGCTGTCCATGTGGTCCGTACGGCCTTGCATGGCGTTTCCCTTTTTAATCCGTTCCAGCGAAGATATAATCTTGACCATCAAGTCAGAATAACAATACGGTCCCGATATGGAATGACAAGCCCGTTCTGAACGCGCGCCACCCAACAGGAGATAAGGTACGGTCATGCTTCATGTAAAAGGCGGCACGATTGTTACGGCCGATCGTACATTCAAGGCCGATATCCTGTGCGATGACAAGGGGCAGATTGCCACCATCGCCCCCGATATCGCCACGCCCACCGGCTGTGACGTCGTGGAGGCCGATGGCCTGCTGGTCATGCCCGGCGGCATCGACCCGCACACCCATCTGGAAATGCCCTTCATGGGCTCGGTCGCCAGCGATGATTTCTTTACCGGAACGGCGGCCGGCCTTGCGGGGGGGACGACCTCGATCATCGATTTCGTCATCCCCGAAGTGGGCGGCTCCCTGCTGGAAGCGTGGAAGGAATGGCGCGGCAAGGCGGAAAAGGCGGCGGCCGACTACGCCTTCCACGTAGCCGTCACCCACTGGGATGACCAGGTGCCCAGGGACATGGAAACACTGGTCAATGAATGCGGGGTCAATTCCTTCAAGCACTTCATGGCCTACAAGAACGCCCTGATGGTGGATGACGATGTGCTGCTGCACTCCATCCGCCGGGCGGGCGAACTGGGCGCGCTGTGCACCGTCCATGCGGAAAATGGTGACGCGGTGGCCTATCTGCAGGCAAAGCTGCTGGCGGAAGGGCAGACCGGGCCGGATGCCCACCCGCGCTCGCGCCCGCCCACGGTGGAAGGCGAAGCCGCCCAGCGCGTGATTGCCCTGGCCGGGCTGCTGGATGCGCCGGTCTATATCGTCCATGTCTCGACACAGGAAGCCGCCCACGCCATTGCCGAGGCCCGCATGCGCGGCCAGCGCGTGTATGGCGAGGTACTGCCCCAGCACCTGGTCTTTGACGAAAGTGTGTACACCAACCCCGACTGGCTGACGGCCGCGCGCTTTGTCATGAGCCCGCCCTTCCGCCCCAAGCACCACCAGCATGCGCTGTGGGCGGGCCTGACTTCGGGCCAGTTGCAGACCACGGCCACCGACCACTGCTGCTTCTGCGCGGGACAGAAGGAAAATGGCCGCACCAATTTCACCCACATCCCCAACGGCACGCCGGGGATCGAGGACCGGATGAGCATCCTGTGGCACCATGGCGTGGTGTCCGGCCGCCTGTCGCCGCAGGAATTCGTGGCCATCACGTCCACCAACACCGCGCGCATCTTCAACATGCACCCCCGCAAGGGCTGCATAGCCGAAGGGGCGGATGCCGACCTGGTACTGTGGGATGCCACCGGCACCCGCACCATTTCCGCCGCCACCCATCACCAGAACGTGGATTACAACATCTACGAGGGCATGACCGTGACCGGCGTTGCCCGCCGCACGATCAGCGCGGGCCGCGTGGTGTGGGATGATGGTGACCTGCGGGTAACACGCGGCGCGGGCCAGTATATCGCACGCGCGCCCCTGCCCCGTGGCCACAAGGCCGTGTAACACGACATGCCGGGGGCACGTCCCTGTGCCCCCGGACCAATGGTTACAGGCGGGACAGGCGCTCGACCACCAGATCGTACACACCCTCCCCGTCCACTTCGCGCATGAAAAGCGCGTTCTTTTCCTTCCCGCTGATCCCCCACCAGTCAACCACGCTCATGCCCATGGTCAGTGGGCTTGCGGTCTCGATTTCCACATTGACCTCACGCCCGCGGTACAGGTCGGGCCGAAGCAGCCAGATCACGGTGTTGGGGTCATGCAGCGGGCCACCGTCGGTGCCGTATTTCGTGGCCTCGAAGCGTTTTTCAAACCGCAGCCACGCCGCGACAATCGGGCCGATCCGGTTTGGAATACGCTCGATCCGCGCAAGGCGCGCGGCGCTGGTATGCAGCTGATGGGTCACATCAAGCGGGAACACGACCAGCTTTATGCCGGAACGGAACACCATTTCAGCCGCATGGGGGTCAACATAGATATTGAACTCACCCGTGGGTGTTATGTTGCCCACTTCGGAAAACGCGCAGCCCATCATCACGATCTGGCCGATGCGCGTGCGCAGCGCCGGTTCACGCGCCAGGGCCAGGGCGATGTTGGTCAGCGGCCCGATGGTGCACAGCGTGATGGCACCGGGCGGGTTTTCCATGACCGTACGGATAATGAAGTCAACCGCATGCCCCGGTGTGGCGGCACGGCTGGGTGGCGGCAGGTCAACCCCTTCAAACCCCGTGCGGCCGTGCACATGGGTCGCGTTCACACCCGGACGCAGCAGCGGGCGGTCGGCCCCGGCATGGACGGGTATGTCCGCGCGCCCCACAAGGTCGAGCGTCTTGAGCGCGTTTTCGGTGGTCTGCTCCACCGATACATTGCCCGCGACCGTGGTCACGCCCAGCAGTTCGATCTCCGGGCTGGCCAGCGCCAGCAGGATGGTCAGGGCATCGTCCTGCCCGGGATCGGTGTCGATAATGATCTTCATGCATGCTCCACTGGAGAAAAATCGCAGGCCGCCTTCCGGTCGGCCGGCGCGGCGCCGGATTAGACCACCCGCACGCCCAAAAGGCGATACAGCCGGGGCGGAATTGATTACCGTTGTTTCAGAACGAAAAGAAAGGAACCCCATGAGCATCCAGCCCCCCCCATCCCTCCCGCGCGCGCCACGCATCTACCTTGCGGGCGATACGGTGTTCCGCCCCGGCGCGGCGGACCTGTTCCGCACCATGAAGGCCATCTGCGCCCGGGCCGGTCTGGAAGGTGTCTGCCCGTTTGACGGGCAGGCCGAGGTCGATGACCTGGCCCCCGGCGCGCAGACCAGCCTGCTGATCGCCCGCCTTGACCGTGACCTGATGGATGGATGCGATGCGGGGGTCTTCTGCCTCGACCCCTTCCGCCGCGCGGCCGACATGGACCCCGGCACTGCGGTGGAGATCGGCTACATGGCGGCCCAGGGCAAGAAGCTGGCGGGCTATACGGTCGATGGCCGCCCCTATCCGCAGAAAGTGGCGCAATACCGCCGCGCGGCATGGGGGGATTCATTGCGTGAAAGAAAAGGCAATGGTGGCAGCGGCACGACGGAAGATGCCGATGGCCTGATCGTCCATTCCGAAGGCATGGTGCAGAACGCCATGACCGAGGGCTTCATCCGGCTTTCCGGTGGCGAGATTGCCGTGGATGCGGACCTGCTGACCGCCTTTGGCCTTGCCATCACCAACCTGGCCTCACGCCTGCGGGCATGATGCCGGGGCTGCATCAAGGAACGGACTGACATGGATCTTTCCCGACGGGACCTGACCAGACTGCTTGGCACCGGGCTTTTCCTTGCCCCCACCGGCCTGGCCCGCGCGCGCGCGGCCGGGGTGGCGTGGTGGAAGGATGTGGTGGCGTACGAGATCTATCCCCGCTCCTTTCAGGATGGCAATGGCGACGGGATCGGGGATTTCGTGGGCATGGCCGAACGGGTGGACTACCTGGCCGATCTGGGCATTGGCGCGGTATGGATTGCCGCGTGCTTTGACTCCCCCAATGCCGATAACGGGTATGACGTGCGCGACTACCGCAAGATCATGCCCGATTTTGGCACCATGGCGGATTTCGAGCGGTTCATGGCGCGGGCCAAGGCACGCGGCATCCACGTCATTCTGGACATGGTGTTCAACCATACCAGTGACGAGCATGAATGGTTTGTCCACAGCCGCAGTTCCCGCACCAACCCCTATCGTGACTACTACATATGGCGCGACGGCCATGACGGCGGGCCGCCCACCAACTGGAAGGCCGCGTTCGGTGCCGGGTCGGCATGGCAGCTGGATGCCACGACGGGCCAGTATTACCTGCACACCTTTGTCAGCAAACAGCCTGACCTGAACTGGGAAAACCCCAAGGTCCGCGCGGCACTGTACGACATCCTGCGCTTCTGGGCGCAGAAGGGGGTCAGCGGCTTCCGCTTCGATGCGATCACAAGCCTTGCCAAGCCCCGCGTCATGAAGGACTTCATACCCGGCCAGCATCCGGGCCAGGCGTCCTTTGCCGAGGTCGGGCCAGGGCTCGATGCCTATCTGCACGAGATGCACACCCATGTCTTTGCCGGAACCGACCTCTACACCGTGGGGGAAGCATGGGGGGCCACGCATGACGCCATCATCAGGATGACCGATGACCGGCGGGGCGAGATCACATCCGCCTTCCGCTTCGACCTGCAGCTGAAGGATGCCGATGACTGGCGCAAGCTGCCATGCAGGCTGGAGGACATGCGTGCCTTCAATGCCGACAATGCCTTCAATGACAACCCGCATGTCTGGCCGCTGGTCTATCTGGAGGACCATGACTTCCCCCGCGCCGCCTCGCGTTACGGCTCCGCCCGGCCGGAATATGGCGCGCGCTCGGCCAAGCTGCTGGGCATGATGATGCTTTCGCTCAGGGGCACGCCCTATATCTATCAGGGCCAGGAAATCGGCATGACCAATTTCCCCTTTGAACGGATCGAGCAGTACGACGACGTGCAGGCCCATAACGGCTGGCGTAACGAAGTGCTGTCGGGCCGTGTTCCTGCGGCACAATACCTGAGCAACCTGGCCCAGGTCAGCCGCGACAACGCCCGCACCCCCATGCAGTGGGATGATACGCCGCATGCGGGCTTTACCACCGCGCGCAGGCCATGGTTCGCGGTCAACCCGAACTACCGGCAGGTCAATGTCCGCGCGGAAAGTGCAGACCCGGATTCCGTCCTGTCCTTCTACCGGGCCATGATCCGCCTGCGCCGGGCATGGCCCTGCCTGTCCGGCGGGCAGTATGAGGACATTTCCGTAACGGGCAGCCAGGTCTACGCCTATACCCGCCGCGAAGGCGGGAAGGCCGTTGTGGTCATCCTGAATTTTTCCGATATCGCGGCCCCGTTCACCCTGCCCGGCCACCTGCGCGCGGGTCCGTGCCTGATGGGCAACATGACGCCCCCTGCCGCACTGGCGGGCGGCAGTCTGGCGCTGCGACCGTGGGAGAGTGTGATCTACCAGCTTGTCCCGTCCTGACCCGGTGGCATGCAACCCGGCGGTGGGGCGGGCGTTGAGCGTGCTCCACTCCAGCAGGTGACGCATGCCGCCGGTCAGGTTCACCGCCCCTACCCCTGTCGTGGCCATTCCCGTGCGCAACGAGGCCGAACGGATCGCAGCCTGCCTGCATGCGCTGGCGGGGCAGCAGGGCGCGCGGCTGGCCCACGCCGTGCTGCTGCTCAACAACTGTACCGACGCCACGCGCGATATGCTGCCCGCACTGGCGCCGCACCTGCCCTTTGTCGTGCATGGGGTGGAGCGCACCTATCCCGCCCCCCTTGCCCATGCGGGTACCGCGCGCTGCGAAGCCATGGAAATTGCCGCGTCCCTGGCAGGGCCGGACGGCGTGATCCTGACAACCGATGCCGATGGCACCGTGGCCCCCGACTGGCTGGCCAATACCCTGGCCGCCTTCGAGGAAGGGGCGGATGCCGTATGTGGCCGTGCCCTGATCAACCCGGCGGACGCTGCCCTCATTCCCATGCACCTGCATGAGGATGACCGGATGGAAACCGGCTACGGAATGCTGCTGGACCGCATCCATGACCTGGTGGACCCCGACCCGCACGACCCGTGGCCCCGCCATGCCGAGCATTCCGGTGCCAGCATTGCCGTATCCGTGGTCATGTGGCGGCGCGCGGGCGGCCTGCCACCGCTGCCATTGGGCGAGGACCGGGCTTTCCTGAAGGCGGTGCGACGGGTGGACGGTGTGATCCGCCATGCGCCCGACGTGCTGGTTACGGTATCGGGCCGCACGCTGGGCCGCGCGCGCGGCGGCATGGCCGACACCATGGCCCGCCGCCTGCTCAGGCAGGATGACCTGCTGGACGAAAGCCTTGAACCCGCCCTGACCTGCCTGCGCCGCGCCCGCGCCCGCGCGGCCCTGCGGCGGCTGCGCGCCCTGCCCCGCATGTCCGGGCAATGGGGGGTAGAGATGTGCGGGCTTGCGTACCAGCTGGACCTGCCCCCGGCCGAAGTGGAGCGGATGGCGCGCGCGCATTTCCTCGGCGTGGCGTGGGACAGTCTGGAACAAGCAAGCCCCGCGCTGGTGCGCGTTCCCGTCCGGCGCGCGGAACTGGCCACGCATCACCGGCAGGCACGGCGCGTGGTGCGGCAGTTGCTGGCCCGCCGCTCGGCCACGCGGACGGCGCACAGGCACCGGCAGCCAGTAAATTGAGAAGAGACCCTAAAAAACCTGCCCGGCCCATTTCTCCTGCCCATGGGGCCGGAGGCACCGCCGCCTGCGCGCTGCCACGCACGGTGCCCCGGCTTGATGCGGGACGGTAGCCGGAAATCCCTGTCAGCGTGCCATTCCTGACCGGTTTTCAGTCCGTCACGGCTGTATCCGCCCCGTCCCCGCCATCCGCAAGCATGTCAAGGCGGTAGCCGACATGACGGCGGGCATGGACCACCCGCAGCCCCGCCCGCAGGCAGCAGGCCACGAAGTGACGGGCCGCCTCATCGCCGGTGCAGGGCGTATCGGTCGGGCCGGTCCAGTTCACCAGCATGATCGGGGCACCGGACCTGCGCACCCGCAGGCACTGGCCGGCAAGGCGCGTGATATCGGCGGGGGAGAGGAAATACAGCAGCTCCGAAATCACGATCAGGTCACACCCCCGCGCCGGCAGGGCGGGAAAGCCGCCGGGCAGGTGCCCACGGTAGAACGACACCCCTTCCCGCCCGGTACAGCGCAGCCGGGCACGCCGGAGTGCGATACGGGACACATCCACCGCCAGCAGCCGGTCACACTGCCGCGCCAGCCGTGCGGTCATCACCCCGATCGAGCAGCCCAGTTCCAGCGCGTTCATGAAATGCCGGCCCGCCAGCAGGGCAAGGGTCTGGCGGTATTTGCGCCGCTCGTAGGCACTTGTGCCCACGCCCCACGGGTTGGCATGACGGATGTGCAGGCGCTCGAACACCGCCCGCGGCCAGCTATGTGTGTTCATGGCCTGACAAAGACCTCAAAATCCGTGATCAGCGCATCCAGCAGGGTTTCGGGCAGGGTAAAGCCGGTCGGGTCATCGGTAATCAGGCCGCCGTACTGGCTTTCATGCATCCGCACCGCCTGCGCCTTCGCCGCGCGACAGGCGGTGATGTCCAGCCTTACGCCATGCGGTGCCCCCTCATCCATTTCCCTGTCCGGCGCAAGAAGCCAGCCCCATACGGGATAAGCCCACAGCGCGAAACCACCCTGCTGGCACAGGGCAACGCCGGTTTTCCATGTTGCTTCATGATCGCAATGCGGATCGGCCCACCATGGGGCAAGCACCGTGGCGCAGCCATGGCGGCGGGCCAGCCCGGCCAGCGTGGTCACGACCCGCGTGAACAGGCGGCCTTCATGCGGAACTGCGGTATCGGGCAGGTTGAGGAACACGACACGCTGGGCCGCAAGCCCAAGGCAGGCCACCGCGCGCAGGGTTTCCCCCTGCCGCTGCATGCGCAGCCGGGTGGCGGGCCAGTCGGATGAATGCGGATGGGACGCCACGCCATCGGTCATGACCACCACCAGCGGTGGCCGCCCCGCGGCACAGCACGCGGCGATCAGCCCGCCACAACCAAGGCTTTCATCATCAGGATGCGGCGCCAGGATCATGGCCGTGCCCGGCACGATGTCAGCCAGCGGCACCACCGGCAGCGCATGCAGGGCGGCGTGCAGGGCGGCGGCCTTCATCACGTTGCCTCCATGCGGGGCAGGTCACGGTGGGTGAACCATCCGGCCGCCTCGCACAGGGTCTCGTCCGGGGCGGGCTGGCGCAGGTAGGTGGCCAGGTCACGCAGCAGGCGCTCGGCCGGATTGGTACGCACAAAGGCCGCAAGCCCCAGCCCGCGCTGGACCAGTCCGATCACCTCCAGCCCCGCCCGTTCCACCGCAAGGCGGGCAAGGTTGACGGTGGCGGCAATATCACCCGTGGCATGCCGGTCGGGGGCGGCGGCCAGCATGGCGGCCCTGTGCGTCCATAAGAACGCGGTTTCCGCCGCGATCAGCGCATCACCGATCCGCGCCTGCTGGGCCGGGGCCTGTGCGCGCCCGCGCGCGGCAAGCTGTTCACGCAGTACAGTGGCCAGCCGTTCAATCCCGCCCAGCGCCACGGCCATGGCCCGCCATGCCCCGGCCGAAAACTCGGGCTGGCGCAGGTAATCCCCCGCCTGTCCCACCATGCAGTCCGCCTGCACCCCCATGCCGGTAAAATCATACCGCCCCGTGCCCGCGCCCCGCATGCCCGCAAGCCCGTCGGGGCCATGATGGACGCGCGATGTATCCGCCACCCCCACCAGCAGCATGTGCACATTGCCCCCCTGCGTTGCCGCCGTGACAAGGGCATGGGTCACATGCCCCACACCGGACGCGAATGCCTTGCCGCCATGCAATGTCACGGCACCGTCACCCGCTTCCATGGCCAGCGGCTGCGCGCCATCGGTCACCCACACGCCAAACAGGGCGCCATCGTGCACTGCTGCCGCCACCTGCGCCATCCGGGCCTGCGTTCCATAGCAGGCGATCAGGCGCAGCGCGTTCACATGCCCCTCCACAATGCGGCCCAGCGCCAGACTGCCATGGCCTACCAGACGCAGCATATGCAGCAGCCCCGACGCGCCATGGGCTTCGGTGCCAAACCCGTGCCCCCCGCATGCCTGTGGCAGGGCGGCCGACAGCACGCCCAGCGCCCGCAGGCGGTCCAGCCCGTGGCGGGGGAAGGCCGCCGGGCCATCATTGATGGTGGCTTCCGCCTCCAGTTCCGCGCGGCAGGCCGACAGGGCTTCAAAGGGAAAGGTCATGAACCGGCCGATCATGTCTGGCGGGAATACCAAATCAGGCGGACTGGGGCACGATGCCGATCAGTTCGTCCGCGCGGGGTTCACGCACCGGTGGCAGGGCCATGACCTGATCGGGCAGTGCTATGCGGGCGGGCGGCATGGGGGCCAGCGCCTGTGGCTGGCCGGTCAGCAGCGCGCGCTCGATCGCGGCAAGGACACGCACGTCACGCAGCCCCTCGTCCCCATCGGGTTCAGGGTCATGGCCGTGAAGGATGCAGTCGGAAAAATAGGCGATCTCTCCCCCGAACTGCTCCACCGGGTCATGACGGCGGGTTTCCTTGCGCCCGTCGAGGGTGGTGGTATAGGTAATGCCGACATCGGGACCAAACATGTAGCATGGCGTGGCCAGGACACTCCCCCTGTTGCCTGTCAGGGTAAAATTCTCGACCGGCGCGCAGGCATAGCTGACCAGGAACTGCGCCATCTGCCCTTCGGCAAAGCGGAGCGTAACCGAGACCGTATCGTCAAAATTGAACCCGCGCCCCGGTGTCCTGCTACCCACGGCATGGACTTCGGCCGGTTCGCGCGCAAACAGGTTGCGCACCGCATTGAGCGGATAGGTGCCCATGTCCGGCACCGGGCCGGACCAGTAGCCGGAATGGCCGCGATGGTTGGCTTCGGAAAAATTCTGCCCGAAGATGGACGTGAACGCCATAAGGTGCCCGAAGTCACCATTGCGGCAGCGCGAGATCAGTTCCAGCGTGCCCGGCTCGCAATGCAGGCGATAGGCGACCATCAGCCTGCCACCGCCGCGCCTTTGCGCTTCCAGCATGGCTTCGCAGTCCTCCACGCTGGTGGCCATGGGTTTTTCCACCATCAGGTGCAGCCCCGCTTCCAGCACCGGTACGGCATAACGCCGGTGCAGCGCGTTGGGGGTGGCCAGATAGACCGCGTCAATATCACCCGAATGGATCAGTTCAGGCAGGTCATCATAATGATACGCCGGAATATCGTATCGCGTGGCCAGCCTGCCTGCCTTTTGCGGGTCGCCCGTCACCAGTGCGGCCAGCGTGGAATTGCTGGCGCGCGCCATGCCGGGCATGAAGGCCTGCTGCGCGATCTGGCCACCGCCAATCACGGCATAGCGGACCCGGGGCTTTTCGGTATTGCGGGACATGGCGCTCTTCCACGTTATTGCCAGATACCCTGATGAACGTGACGTGCCGCCGGGGGTTGCGCCCTGAACCGCCCTGCCTTTTTCTGTGCCACAATCCAGTAATGACGGTCATGGGGCGGCAGGTTACGGTGTAACGGGCCATTTATATTTGCCCGATACGGAACCTGTACGATGCGGCCCACGTTCACCGGCCGGCACCCCGGTTACGGGCACGGGCCATGGCATCTGCGTCCCACGTCCTGTGCCGACCTGCATCCGTGCTGATGGACAACAGGCCGACAGGCAAGGCAGGAGCATACGGGCATGGAGGAGCAAACCGTCACCACCCGCTCCCCGCCGCGCACGCCCGCCCCGGCATGGACCCCGTTCATCCAGTCTGTCCATCCTGCCACCCTGGCTTGGCCGCAGCGGTGGGAGGCGGTGCTGTCCCGCTGCGCCGATGCAGGCTTTACCGAAATACTGGTCGCCCCGCTTTTTGCCAGTGGGGCTGATCCCTTCCTTGTCTCGTCGCATCATGAGGCCGGGTCCATGCCGGCATGGACCGCGCCGCTGCCCGACAGCCTGGGCGCGCTGGCCCAGCTGGGGCGCCGCCATGGGCTGGCCATCCTGCTGGACCTGCCGCTGGACCGTATTGCCCGTGATGGCGCACTGGCGCGCCACAGGCCGCAATGGTGCCTGCCCGACGGGGCGGATGCCCGTGCCGCCCGGCTGGACTACGGCGCCCATGAAGCCGAAATCGTGGCCTACTGGCAGGAAATCACCGCCATGCTGCTGCATGCGGGCATTGCGGGCTTCCGCTGTGATGCCCCCCAGCGCCTGCCGGTGGCCACGCTGGCGCGCATCATTGCCGCAACCCGGCAGGTCCGGCCCGGCTGCCGGTGGATTGGCTGGACGGTGGGGCTGGACCATGCCGGCACGCTGGCCATTGCCGCAACCGGGGTGGACATGGTCGCGTCCTCCGTTGCGTGGTGGGACCGGACTGCCCCCTGGCTGGGCGCGGAACGCCACGGCCTGCCGCCCCATACCGGCCTGCTGGCCTGCCCCGTGCCACTGGCGGCCAGCGCGGCGGTGGGGAATGGAACCCCGCCCGGCATGGCGCTGCGGCTGGCTGCGGCAATAGGGGACGGAGTGCTGGTGCCTGCAGGCTTTGGCGACCCGCCTGATGCGCCGGGGCAGGCCGATGGGCCGTTGCCCCCGTATCGCCCTGCCCTGCACGCCGCCCTGCGCCATGCCGGGCGGATGGTCCACGCCGACGCTCTGCCCGTTCCCACCAACCGGGACATGCCGGTCATGACCGTGGACGGGCTGACGGTCATGACCCGACAGGGCGACACCCGCCGGGGGGAACCCGCGCCGCTGCGCCTTGTGCTGGTCAATCCCTCCACCATCCGGCCCGCGCAGGCCCGGCTTGCGCCGCTGCTGGCGGAACGGGACAGCAGTTTTGCCTTTTGTCACGCCATTGACGGTGAACCTGACTTTGCGCCATCCCCCACGGGGGAGGTCACGCTGGCGCCGGGCGCGGTACGCGTGCTGCAGGTTCGCCCGCAACCCGCCCTGCGCCGCCCCGTAGCCCCCGCCACCCCGGACCTGCGTACCCTGCCGCGCATTGTCATTGAAGCCGTGGCCCCCAGCGTTGACGCCGGGCGTTTCCCCGCCAGGGCGGTGACTGGCGACAGCGTGGCGGTGGAGGCCGATATCTTCATGGACGGACACGACCTGCTGCGTGCCCGCGTGCTGTGGCGGCCCGAAGGGGACGCCACATGGCGCCATGCCGCCATGCAGCCCATCGGCAACAGCCGCTGGCGGGGTTACATCGCGCCGGACCGGGTCGGGCCATGGATATTCACGATCGAGGCATGGCGGGACGATTTTGGCACCTATGCGCGCGACCTCGCCCGCAGGCACGCGGCGGGCGTGATGGACACCGCCGACATTGCCGATGGCCGCGCGCTGCTGGAACACACCATGCACGCGGCACCCGCGCCCGTGGCGCGGGAACTGGCCCCCATGATGGACCACCTGGCCACGCTGGACCATGACAGGGCGGCCGAACTGCTGCTTGCCCCCACCACCGCCACCATGGTGGAACAGGCGGACCAGCGGCCATTCCATGCCACGCTGGCCGCCCCGCTGCGCATATGGGTGGACCGCGGGGCGGCGCGCTTTGGCAACTGGTATGAACTCTTTCCCCGTTCGCTTGGCACAACACCCGGCGCGCATGGCACGCTGCGCGACGTGATCGGGCGCCTGCCCGCCATCCGCGCCATGGGGTTCGGGGTGCTGTACCTGCCCCCCATCCACCCCATCGGCCATGTCAACCGCAAGGGGGCGAACAACGCGCGGCAGGCGCGCGCGGGTGATCCGGGCAGCCCCTATGCCATAGGCAGCAGCGCCGGCGGCCATGACGCCATTCATCCCGAACTGGGCACGATGGCGGATTTCGATGCGCTGGTTGCCGCCGTGCGGGGGCATGGCATGGAACTGGCGCTGGATTTTGCCATCCAGTGCGCGCCCGATCACCCGTGGCTGGCGGCCCACCCCGAATGGTTTGCCCACCGGGCCGATGGCACGCTCCATTACGCGGAAAACCCGCCCAAGAAATACGAGGACATTGTCAATGTGGATTTCTATGCCCCCACCGCCATCCCGCCATTGTGGCAGGCGCTGCTGGACATCGTGCTGTTCTGGGTGGACCGGGGCGTGCGGATTTTCCGCGTCGACAACCCGCATACCAAGCCACTGCCGTTCTGGGAATGGCTGATCGGGCAGGTACAGGCCCCCCATCCCGACGTGCTGTTCCTGGCCGAGGCCTTTACCGCGCCCAAAATGATGTACCGGCTGGCCAAGGCCGGTTTTACGCAGTCCTACACCTATTTTACATGGCGCACGACCAAGGCCGAACTGATCGCCTACATGACCGAGCTGACCACGCCGCCGGTCAGTGATTTCTTCCGCCCGCATTTCTTTGTCAACACGCCCGACATCAACCCCCTTTTCGTGCAGGAATCCGGTCGCGCCGGTCACCTGATCCGCGCGGCACTTGCCTGCACGCTGTCGGGACTGTGGGGGCTGTACGCGGGGTTCGAACTGTGTGACGCCACCGCCCTGCCGGGGCGCGAGGAGTATCTTGATTCGGAAAAATACCAGATCCGCCAGCGTGACTGGGCGGCGCCGGGCAACATCATCGCCGAGATCACGGCGCTGAACGCACTGCGCCTGCGCCACCGCGCGCTCCAGAGCCATATGGGCCTGCGGTTCTACACCATCTTCAATGACCGGATCGTGTATTTCGGCAAGATGGCGCCCGGCCAGTCCGACATGATCCTGGTTGCCATAAGCCTGGACCCGGAGGCCGCACAGGAAGCGGATTTTGAAATTCCCCTGTGGGAATGGAAACTTTCCGATAATGCCTCCCTTCTCTCCCATGATCTGCTGGACGGGCGGCATGCCGTGTGGACCGGCAGGATACAGCATGTGCGCCTTGACCCCCGCGACAGGCCCCATGCGATCTGGCAGGTCAGCCCGGCAGGAGGGACAGCCCCATGAAACGCGCCGCCAGCCAGCTGTCCGATGACCCGCTGTGGTACAAGGACGCGGTGATCTACCAGGTCCATATCAAGTCCTTTTTTGATTCGGATAATGATGGCATCGGCGATTTCCGTGGCCTGACATCCCGGCTGGACTATATTGCCGAACTGGGGGTCAACACGGTGTGGCTGCTGCCCTTCTATCCTTCCCCCCGGCGCGATGACGGCTATGACATATCGGCCTACCGCGCGGTCCACCCCGATTACGGCACACTGGCCGATGTACGCCACTTCGTGCAGGCGGCGCATGCGCGCAACATCCGCGTCATTACCGAACTGGTCATCAACCATACATCGGACCAGCATCCGTGGTTCCAGCGCGCCCGGCAGGCCAGGCCGGGATCGGTCGCGCGCAATTTCTATGTCTGGTCGGATACACCGGACCGCTACGCGGACACGCGGGTGATCTTCTGCGATACCGAGACCGCGAACTGGACCTACGACCCCGTGGCGGGCGCGTTTTTCTGGCACCGCTTCTATGCCCACCAGCCCGACCTGAACTTTGACAGCCCGCATGTGCTGACCGCCATACTGGGGGTCATGTCGTTCTGGCTGGAACTGGGCATTGACGGCCTGCGGCTGGATGCCATTCCCTATCTGGTGGAACGCGAGGGCACGTCGAACGAAAACCTGCCCGAGACACACGCCATCCTGCGCCGCCTGCGCACGGCGCTTGATGCGCGCTTCAGGAACCGCATGCTGCTGGCCGAAGCCAACCAGTGGCCGGAGGATACCAGCGAGTATTTCGGCAATGGCGATGAATGCCACATGGCCTTCCACTTCCCGCTCATGCCGCGCATGTACCTGGCCATGGCGCGCGAGGACCGCTTCCCCATAACCGACATCATGCGCCAGACACCGGACATACCGCCCGGCTGCCAGTGGGCCGTCTTCCTGCGCAACCACGATGAACTGACGCTGGAAATGGTAACCGACAGCGAGCGCGACGACATGTGGAACACCTATGCCGCCGACCGGCGCGCGCGCCTCAACCTTGGCATCCGGCGCAGGCTTTCCCCCCTGCTGGAGCGTGACCGCAGGCGGATCGAACTGCTCAACAGCCTGCTTCTGTCCATGCCCGGCACGCCGGTGCTGTATTATGGCGATGAAATCGGGATGGGGGACAACATCCAGCTGGGCGACCGCGATGGCGTGCGCACGCCCATGCAGTGGTCGCCTGACCGCAATGGCGGGTTTTCCCGCGCCGACCCCGAACGCCTGGTGCTGCCGGTCATCATGGACCCGCTTTATGGTTACGCGGCGGTCAATGCCGAAACCCAGCGCCGCGATCCATATTCGCTGCTGAACTGGATGCGGCGCATGCTGGCGGTGCGTGCGCGCACGCAGGCCTTCGGGCGGGGTGTGCTGACCTTCCTGTCACCGGGCAACCGCAAGATCCTGGCCTATCTGCGCGCATACGCGGACGAGACGATCCTGTGTGTCGCAAACCTTGCGCGTTCGGCGCAGGCGGTGGAACTGGACCTGTCGCCCTTCGCGGGCCGGGTGCCGGTGGAAATGATTGCCCAGAGCGTGTTTCCCCCCATCGGCCAGCTACCCTACCTGCTGACCCTGCCGCCCTATGGCTTCATATGGTTCCGCCTGTGCGCGCTGACCGACAGCCCCACATGGCATGTGCCCGCCCCCGAACCCCTGCCCGAACTGCGCACGCTGGTGCTGCGCCACGGCATGGGCGATGTGTTCACGCCTGCCGCCCGCCAGGTGCTGGAAAAGGAGATCCTGCCCGCCTACCTGCCCGTGCGGCGATGGGCCGCCGCGCGCGGGCAGCCGGTCTCGGCCGTGCATGTCGGCATGGTCGTGCCGCTGGGCGCGCAACTGGTCCTGACCCGGATCAGCGCGATGGTGGGCACGCAGGAAGCCAGCTATTTCCTGCCGCTGGACATTGCGTGGGAAAGCGGGAGCCTGCCCGCCCTGCCCCAGCAGCTGGCGCTGTGCCGCGTGCGCCGGGGCCGCAGGGTGGGCTACCTGACCGACGGGTTTACCCTGCCCGCGCTTGCCACCGAATTCATGGCGGCGTTCGCCCGCACGGCCCGCCTGCAGGCGGAGGATGGTGAAATCGTCTTTAACGCCACCCCCGCCCTCCATGACCTGTCCCTCCCGCCCGATGCCCCCATTCACTGGCTCAGTGCCGAGCAGAGCAACAGTTCACTGGTCATAGCCGACAGGGTGGTACTCAAGCTGCTGCGCCACCTGCACCCCGGCATCCACCCCGAGGCGGAGATGACCGCTTTCCTGACCCGCCATGGCGCAACAGGCATCGCGCCCTATCTGGGTGACGTCACCCATATCGACGCCACGGGCACGCCACATGTGCTGGCCATTGCGGAAGGGTTCATGCCCAATCAGGGCGATGGCTGGAGCTGGAGCGTGAACTACCTGCGCGCCACCGCCACCGATCTGGCGCTGAGCGGTGATGAAGCGGCGGAGGACCGGGCCGATCACATCGCCTTCTTCCACCGCCTTGGCCTCCGGCTGGGCGGGATGCATGCGCTGCTGGCCCGGCCGGTGGCGGATGCGGCCTTTGCCCCGCAGGCCGCGACACCCGCCATCGTGCAGGGCTGGGTTGCGGATATCCGCGCGGGCATCACGGCGGCGCTGGACAGTCTTGAACACCGGCCCGATCCGCCCCAGCCGGACATGCGGGCGCTGGCAACACGGCTGTGCGCCGAACGCGCCCGGCTGCTTGAGCGGGTGGAGGAACTGGCGCGCGGCGCGGTGGGCACGCTCATGACCCGTATCCATGGGGATTTCCATCTGGGCCAGGTCCTGGTGGTGGAAAATGACGTGGTCATCATAGATTTCGAGGGCCAGCCCATGGTGCCGCTGGCCGAACGCCGCGCCAGACACAGCCCGCTGCGCGATGTGGCGGGGCTGCTGCGCTCGATCGCCTATGCGGTCGAGACCGCACGGCTGGACGGGGGCGAGACCGGCAGCCACCCCGGCGCGGAACAGTCGGCCGCGCGTTCCAGCGCCTATGTCACCGCCTTTGGCGAGGAAGCGGGCCGGATATTCCTTGAAGGGTGGAAAAGCGGCATGGGGGATGCCGTGGCCGCGATCGGCACCACGCCGGTACTGGCCGACCTCCTTCAGCTTTTCCTGCTGGAAAAGGCGGCCTACGAAATCCGCTACGAAGCCGCGAACCGCCCCGGCTGGCTGGCCACCCCCATGGCGGGCCTGGCGGCGCTTGCGGGGCTCCCCCCCCTTTCACCAGAGGAGACGAAGGGGCAGGCCCCGGCCTGACCCGCCCGGCCACCATGCGCGCGGGCGTCAGGCCGGTCCGGCGCGACGCTCCGTCAGGCGGGAAGCGGTTCGCCAACCGATGCCGTATCGGGCAGCAGGTCAAACAGCAGGAAGGAACGGTCCACCATGGAATAGGTGGCGCCGGGCCTGAAATGCCGGGTGCCGGCCGGGATGCTCGTATCCTCCTCCATGCTGGTATCGACCAGCAGCCGCCAGTGCTGGTCGGATACCGAAGGCAGGGTCAGGGCAACCGTCTCGGGCCGCGCATTGAACACCATAAGCAGCGTGGCATCCGCCCCCCGGCGGCGGATACCGGTGGGCTGCGCACGCCCGTCCAGCACCAGCCCCACGCATTGCGCGCCTTCCCAGTCCGGTGGGGTCATTTCCGCGCCATCGGGGCGGGTCCAGGTCAGTTCCTTTATATCCAGTTCCGCATTATACGCTTCGGTCAGGAAGCGCGCGCGCCGCAGGATCGGCAGGCGCCGGCGCAGTTCGGTCAGGCGCGTGACAAACCGGACGAGGGCCTGCCCGGGCGCGCCGAAATCCCAGTTGACCCACGAGATTTCGTTATCCTGGCAGTAGGCGTTGTTGTTACCGCCCTGCGTGCGGCCGAACTCGTCACCCGCCAGCAGCATGGGCGTGCCCTGCGCCACAAGCAGGGTGGCCAGCATGTTGCGCATCTGCCGCCCGCGCAGCACCGTGCGCGCGGGGTCGTCGTCCGGTCCCTCCACGCCATAATTGCAGCTGTTGTTCAGTTCGGCGCCATCACGCCCTTCCTCGCCATTGGCGTCGTTGTGCTTGGTCCCGTAGGTGACGCAGTCATTGAGGGTGAAACCGTCATGCGCGGTCAGGAAATTGACACACGCCCACGGCTTGCGCCCCTGGTGGTCGAACTGGTCGGGGCTGGCCAGCAGCCGGGGGGCCAGGGCATCGGCCCCTTCGTGCCCGCGCCAGTAATTGCGCACCACATCACGGAAGCGGTCATTCCATTCCGCCCAGCCGGGCGGGAAGCCGCCAACCTGATACCCCCCCGGCCCACAGTCCCACGGTTCGGCAATCAGCTTCACGGTTTCCAGCGTCGGGTCCTGCGAACAGGCCTTGAGGAAGCCGGACTGGTTGTCAAACCCGTTGGGTTCACGCGCAAGAATGGTGCCAAGGTCGAAGCGGAACCCGTCGACATGCATCTCATCCGCCCAGTAGCGCAGGCTGTCGGTCACCATCTGTATGACGCGCGGGTGGGACAGGTTGACCGTATTGCCGGTGCCCGTATCATTCACGTAATAGCGCGGCTGGTCCTTTATCAGGCGGTAATAGGAAACGTTGTCTATGCCCCGGAACGACAGCGTCGGCCCGCATTCATTGCCTTCGGCCGTATGGTTGTAGACAACATCCAGAATCACCTCCAGCCCCGCCGCGTGGATGGCGGAGACCATCTCCTTGAACTCCCGCAAGGATTCCGCGCGGTCGGCCGCATAGCGCGGGTCGGGTGCGAAAAAGCCGATGGTATTGTAGCCCCAGTAGTTGCGCAGCCCCTTTTCCAGCAGGTGCTGGTCATCGACAAAGCTGTGCACGGGCAGCAGTTCAAGCGACGTGACGCCAAGGGCGTGGATGTAATCCAGGACCCCCCGCGTGGACAGCCCGGCATAGGTACCGCGCACGCCCTCCGGCACGCGGGGGTGCAGCCGGGTCAGACCCTTGACATGGGCTTCGTACAGCACCGTCTGGTCCCATGGCACCGGACTGCGGCCCGACTGGCCATGCCAGTCAAAACCGGGATCGATCACCACGCATTTGGGCATGAAACGCGCGCTGTCACGGGTGTCAAAGCTCAGATCCGCATCCCTGTGCCCGATCGTGTAGCCAAACAGCGCGGGGTTCCAGTGCAGGTCCCCCAGATGGGCGCGGGCATAGGGGTCCAGCAGCAGCTTGTTGGGATTGAAGCGGTGACCGGCATCGGGTTCATACGGCCCGTGCACACGGTAGCCGTAAAACTGGCCGGGGCCGATATCGGGCACCCAGCCATGAAAGATCTGGTCGGTATATTCCGGCAGGGTGATGCGCTCGATTTCCGTCATGCCGTCACGGTCGAACAGGCAGACTTCCACCTTGTGCGCATGGGCTGAAAAAAGGGAGAAATTGACCCCTTCCCCATCCCATGTCGCCCCGCGCGGATAGGGATGTCCTTCTCGAAGGCGGTCTTTGAGCATACGGGCCAAGGCATCATATCCCTTGTGTGATGGGTGCAGCCTTCATCCAACGCAACCGCATGGAGCGGGTTTGATGGTACGCCTGCCGCACCCAGGTTACGGTTCCCGGCCCCATGCAACCCATGCCCCGGCCGCCCGTTGCACGCGAACCCGGTAATGGAGAAAGACCATGCTCAGGATTGAGGGAAAAGATGCGCCCGGCGCCGCCATTCCCCCCACAACACCCGGCCCCGGCGCGCCCATGTACCAACCGCCCCCCTACGATCCCGATGCGGACGATCCCGATGCGGATGACCCGCTGGACCTGCCACCCGAACCCGTTCCGGGTTATGATGGGGATGATGACCCGGACGAACCGCTGGAACCCGATGAGGAAGACGAAGGCCCGGTGGCCGACTGACCGCGCCATGACGGATGATCCGTCTGAACCGGCCCGCTTCGTGCGCGCAGGACCCTGTAACGGACAGTCCGCGGATGGCCCGTCATGAACCCGGCCTAGTGCCGTTCCCGGCCCCTTTTGGCAGGCGCCGCGTGCCGGAAGCGGATTGCCTACCCCGCCGCCACGATCCGGCCCGCCTTCACCGCCTTGCGAAAGGTGGTCCAGTCGACCTTTGTCTGATCGGCATACAGCACGGAGAAACTGCCTATGGCATCGGAAAAGCCGTTTCCCTTTCCCACATAACCGCTGATCAGCGCACTGTCGCCCGAGCGGGCATGCGCGCGGGCCAGGGTGCGGCCATACAGATGCGCGTAATCAGGCAGTCCTTCCGCCGTGATGTCGGAGCCTATGGCGGCCAGACGTGCATCCTTCAGGCGGCGCACGTAAAACTGACGGCCCGCACCGGACAGGTCCGCCACGTCCCGCGCCATGTCGGGCGAACCGGCGCTATGGGTCCAGCCCAGGAATATGTCGCTCTGCGCCTGCATGATGCGTTGCCCCGTCACCACGCGCTGCCCCTGGTTGTGGAAGGGCGACGGCCCGGCAAATGGTGCAAGGACGGACTGCTGCGCTTCCTTGATCTGCAGGAGCAGCATGTCCCCATCCGCCGTGGCAAACAGGCCGATGGCGCAGAACGTGCCAACACTCCCGATGCCCACAACCTTGAATATGACATCACGCAGGGCATAGCGATCCAGCAGCACGGCCAGTTCAGCGGGCTGCGTGGCGAGGTAGCGGGCAAATGCCTGCCTGATCACCCCGTCATGCGCGGGCAGGCGCATGACCAGCGGCCGGTGCTCACGCAGCGCGGGCCTGCCTGATCCCGTATCGACAAGGCCGTAATGGCGCCGGGCGCTTTCCATGCGCTGCGCCAGCAGGGTGCGGGCCAGGGTGCGGGCACGCCTGTCCGCAAACCCCGCAATGGCGGCGGAAAGGTCGATCGGGTCCGCCCATACCGCCAGTGGCGACAGACGTGAAAGGCGCTTCATCTCCACGGCGTAGGCCCGCGCCATGGAAACCGCAAGTGCCCGGCTTCGCCCGTCGGACAGGCCATACTGCCGCCCGGCCAGGACCAGCGAGGTACCAAGGCGTTTTATATCCCACTCAAACGGGGCGGACAGTGTCTCGTCAAAGTCGTTGATATCGAAAACCGGCGTCCCCTCGGGCGAGGCATAGCTGCCGAAATTGGCCAGATGGCAGTCGCCACAACTCTGAACGCGCGGGCCGGCGGCCGGTGTATGGGCCAGGTCCGCCGCCATGACCGCCGCCGCCCCGCGCAGGAACGCAAAGGGAGAGGCCAGCATGCGTGCGTAGCGGACCGGCAGCAGGTCCTGTATGCGCTGCTGGCCCTGCGCAACAAGCACGCCCACCGGGTCCGCCCGCCCGGGCGGCGCCTGCCATGCACCATGGCACGCGCGCGCCGTGTGCCCGCGCAGGGCCATGCCCTGCGCGTGACGCGCCCTGCGGCCCTGGCCCGCTGCCTGCGGCCTAAGTGTCTGACCGAAAATGAGTTGAGTGATTTCAGTGGATTATGATTCATGGGTTTGCGATAACCTGATGAGA
>ERZ746981.136-NODE-136-length-59314-cov-13.439185_pt1 | contig 59314 bp, 23 predicted proteins | sample MGYA00374948_ERZ746981 | MGnify/ENA primary metagenome ERZ746981 (study PRJEB28757, sample SAMN06711160) | food metagenome | host: microorganism | place: China:Harbin | collected 2017-01-30 | study: EMG produced TPA metagenomics assembly of the Analysis of...
GGTAATCATCTAAAGAATCCTTATACTTCAGGTTATTGAAAATAATATTTTGTTACCTTCAGTCCGACCATTTACATCGCGATATCTGGGCGTGTAGCGCAGTTGGTAGCGCGTCTGCCCTGCAAGCAGAAGGTCACTGGTTCAAATCCTGTCTCGTCCACTTTATTTTTGTTCTAACTTTTTTTGAAGGATTTTGAACATCGATCTGCTCGGTGATCGATGTTCATGGATCAAATAATAAAGAATGAATGAACACATGTAAGCTTTTCTTTTTCATTTCCTTTGTACTAAAAGCAATTTCCCTTATTGTCCGTAGACATCATGAGCAATTTCCAGTTCATTGGTCCCGCTTGTATACGAGTACTGGCGGTACCCATTGGGCAGATGGAAAGAACCGTGTACCAGGGCTATGTCGATCAATTAAGAAAGCTTAAAGATGTACGATTGATGGACTTAACACCAAATCCAGGAATATTTAACCCTCAAGCATATCCAGGGGGTAGGATATTTTATCATTTTAGTTCGCACAATGATGATACAGATACCTTATTTCTACACGATTTTGAGCCATTCAGGAAAACTTTTGTGGTAATCGGATTGCTTACATATAACAATAACCTCGAGGAAGAAGAATTGCGAGACAAACTTTCGGCACTAAAGAAGAGATACCCAAGTGCTATTTCACATTTTCTCTTTGTATTTTGTGATGCCAATTCAAGTTACGATAGCGACGTTAATGGCGTTTTTTCATTGAAGGCAGATTTTTCAAATCTTAGGGAGGCATTGTCACATCTATCATCAAGATTTCTGGCAGAGTTTTCTACTTATGCTTCTGCATACGAACATGTTACACTACGATCGCCTGGGTCGATTAGTGGAGATGATATCAAGAGGGGAGAATCACTGATTGAAAAACAAAGACACCGAATTTCGGATTCTTTCGAACTCAGTGCAGAGAAGATTAGAAAATACAAAACAAGGGGACGGAGATTGAAAATATACGCCAATTTTTATCTTCTTGCTGGTAACTTAAAACAATCGTTATCTAACTTTTGTGAAGCCATTTTTTATTTAAAGGCCGCAAGCGATTACCTGTGGCTTGCATCTGCGTTGGATGGGCTTTCTGTTTGCTTATTTTTATTAGCTTTTTTAAATGCTGGTTTTCAACTTCCAAGCTTTGTGTCAAACATATTAAATAAGAATCGAGACTCCTCTTTATCACCGTTCGTGTCACCAACAACTTCTCCAAGATCGTCGTTGCAGCTTCACTCTTCTATATCAAACTCTTTAGAGGTTTCTTCTGCTGCTCAAATTGCTCCATTACCACTCTCTACGGTTCAGCAATTTATAGATAAAGCTTGTTTAAAGGTGTTCGTGTATTATCGGAAATGCGAAGATAGCGGAAAGGACTTTTTACCTTTTTTGATTTATTGTGAGGCAAGGCTTAGACATCTTTGCCTTCTTATACGCATCTGCGGGGAGCATGAACTCAATAGAAGTATTATTCATAATATCGTGACCAATATTCCGATTTCAAATAGTTCAGTCTCTAAGCCAAATTTTGATTCTTTACAGCTAACTGAAGCATCCTCAGAGATTTTTGGTGCACGCTTCAACGAGTTGTCAACATCCCAGCGTTGTAATATTTATAACCAGATGATATTAATATATGATACATTGGGTTTACATAGAAAAAGGTCACTGCTTATAAATGCGTTAATAACGCTGTTGATTTCTAGTGATTTTTCTAAAAATCACAATGTTAGTCTGGTTGATTCAAGCTTTGATATGAAAGTTTTCGATCAACAATGCAGGGTTTATGGGATAGATGTTGACAGAACACCATCTATAGCAGGATTACCAAATGCACTTCAGAAAAGAGCTCTTTTGAATGCATTCATTTTTTCAAAGCAATTAAACAGTGTGAATGGTATGATGAAATATGGCTCCGTACTATTAAAGTACTTCTATAACTTATTATCTGATCTTCAGCAGATACAAATATATGACGATCTAAGGAAGTTAACTGTTTCTTCGGACGTTCAACCAGAATATTGGGATCAAAATATGCTTTCTAACGTATGCATTTCAACTAGCGAGGAAACAAGTGGGGCATTGGTCCAAAATGAGATATATGAGGCTAATATAATAGTCAAAAATCCTTTTGCCTTTCCTATTGGAATTAGAAATATTCAACTTTTAACGGAAGGAGAAAGTGTTGTGGAAACGCATATAAACATTAAAAGGAAGGGCATTATAACGACTTCAAATGGTACTCAAATTGTGGTAAAAAGACAGAGTACGGCCTCAATACCATTATTTGTTATTGCGCATTCTTACGGCACAGTTAATATCACTGGCATAAAAGCATCAGTATGTGGATGCAAGCCGCAAGAGTTCAGGGCTTTGAAAGAGCAGGCATTCAACATTGATAAAGAGCCATCGGGATTGAATAGGGCTGAAAAAAGAAGGAGTCATGCAGAGGCAGTGATCGCGGAATCATTGCGTTCTAAATGTAAAGATATTTCTGCAAGTACATCGTTGAATTTGATATCAACGTTACCAATTACGAGATATAAGACTTGGAAGTTTAATGTAATTCATGAACAACCTTTACTTAGATTGGCTGAAACAAATTTCAACAATAAATGGATTTTGTTACTCGAAGGGGAATGCAAACAATTTGAAATTAGCTTGAAGAACTGCTCATCAATACATATTAATGATATGGTTTCAACCTTTCTAGATTCAACAATTGAACCTTTAAATGAGCTTCTTGCCAACAAAAACTTACCAGCAAATGAGACTTATGAAATAGAATATTATTTAATTAAGAAAAAACCTTTCAAGATTCTTAATAAACCGGAACTTGTCGAGGTTTGTGGAAATAGCACGTTTACATTACGAATGGAAATATGGGGGAAAAGAGGCGTTAAAGAAGCCAAACTTATTCTACGTTATGGATGCAGAACACCGAAAGATATAAATGAAAATGCATCCATAAATACAGACAAAAACAACGCAATTTCAAAATTCACGAGAAGTATCACCATTCCTGTAAATGTCACTGTTTATCCAAGCGTTGAGCTTGTGGGATGTGATACAATTCCATTGTCATCTCACACCGAAGTTACAGATGAGAATAAAGGGGGTGATTGTTGGCCATTCTTGAAGAAAGCATGCTCTTCGGACCTCAGAATCTCTGATTTTTGTCTTCTTGCTCTTGATTTTCTGAACTCATGGACTGAAGAAATCGAGATCTGCATTCAATGCTTGCTTGAAGGATCAAAGAACAAATCCTTTCAGGAAGAAAGTGGTTTGTTAACAGGAAATTTGGATAACACTTTTGCCACTAAAATTCGTCTGGGAAGCAAAAAAACAACAAGAATATTGGTGCCCATAGAGAGAATGAAGTTTAGCGAAGAGTATTTGGATAGAAGAATTCCAAGTCTTCGCAACAAACAATTCATTTATGATTCAAAAACACCAAAGGAAGAGCAAAAATTTACTAGAAGGGCATTTTGGCTTCGTAACGAACTTTTACAGCGAATTCGTGCGTGCTGGAAGATTCCTGATGATGTTGAAAACAGTATATATGCTGGTAGGTCAGGAACGATTGATCTGCGGAGCATCCGATTTTCTTCTAAAATGGCAAATATGATTGCGGTTTCAAATATAGATATAAAGTTAGAACTCCATGATGAGAATGGACAGAAAGTGATTTTTGATGACGTGAAACTGAGTGAGTTCTATACAGTGAGGACCTACTTAATCAACCGGGGGAGTCATGAAATCCAAGGAATGCTTAGACAAATTCCAGTTTGCAAAGGTTCCAGATTACCTTTAGAGAAGAGAATTCTTATCAATGGTGTTCTACAACAAAGCATTGGAATGCCATTGAAGGCAAACTCCTCGAGGACTTTTGATCTTGGAATATGCTTTTTGGAAAAGGGCGAATATGAATGGGGGGCAGTGTTTGATGAGATGCATATGATCGATGACAGTGGAAACTTGAACCTAGTAGAACAGCATCTACAGAAAGAACAACTGAGAATGAAGGTAACGTGAACTAGTGAACGGTAATCCAGTTTTTGAAAACATTGATAAATACATATAGATTCAGAATTGGAAACGCATGTGTTACGCAATGCATAGAACTTAAAAGAATGAAGTAGCAAGTAAGCGTGAACAGCGATATCACAGAATACTGTTCTCGATGTATCTTCATTTCCAAATGTGATAAAAAAAGGAATTCCATTACAAGACGTAGCGTTTAATGCCTGTAATTATTAATCACAACCCAATGTTGCGAAAATCATATGGCTCTTGTATTTGTCATGGATAACCAGGTAGAAAGCGACTTTTTTTTTGCCCCACCAATCTATTTCCCAACTTTTTTTTGTTTTCTTCGAGTGGGATATGGTAACAGGATAACATCATCTTTCAAGAATTAATTGCTGTGAGAGGAGAAACAGCAAAACATTGCGTAAATTATTGAAAACTCATAAGTATATTTACGGTTCAGTACTTTGGAATTGCCGTTCTGCAGGTTTGTATGTGCTTGCATTGTATCTGATCAAACTACCATAAGCATACAGAAATTATGTCAGGTTGTATCATACGTGCAGACGGATGGCAGGAAGGTCAAAAGGAACATTTCTTAGCTGTGAATCCGAGCGGTGAAATTGTTTCCCTTTATCAAACAGATGAAAATGCGGTAAGTGAGGACCATTCTATTTCAAGAAAACGAGAGCGTCCTGGATTTGATAAAATTCAATGTCTACAATACTCAAGAAAGCACAAAGGTCTGACCGCTGTTGGACAATTGACAGGTAGCTGCACAATTTTTAATATACTACAGTCCAATGGAAATATTAAAGGCGATAAGACTGATGATGGCAATTTGGAAACCTTAGGCGCTGGTCACTCTTTTACCCTTAAGCCACACCAAGCGAGATCTTGTAATTCTATATCTTTCAATGAAAATGGACTTATAGCCATGGGATATGACAGGGGAAGACAGGATCACTCAATACAGGTTTGGAATATTGGTACAAATGCTGGATCACCAGTGAAAGAGTATAGCTTCGTGCCAAACGAGAGCGTTTCTTCTGTTTGCTTCTGCCCAGATGAACAGAACAACCTTCTTGCTGGAAGTTACAAGCTGTTGAGGGAATTTGATTTTCGAATTAAGAAACCGGTTTATTCATTGGCAACGAGATGTACCCAAAGTATTTCGGCAGATCCTACGAATTCTTATGTTTTCGCCTCTTGCAGTGAAGATGGCTCGTTATCAATCTGGGACCGTCGAAAATTGACTACAGATAGCAACATAGATTCTAGTTCCAAGACTAGCACTCAATCAAAATTTACGTCCTCGGCATCCACTGTTCTTAACGAATCTCCACTGCTTAGCTTTCGAAAATTACTGGGTGATTCTCAGAGAAAAACTGGTGGTGCTCCATTCAAACTTTCTTCTGTAGTTCGCGGGGAGATAAGTGCTCTATTTGGAGGGGATATGATTCGAAGATGGAGAATAGGCACTGTTCCAAACCTTGAAGAACTATCTTTGGGTGATTCTCTATTTATATCTAGAGTTTCAGATGTTAGGACGAGATACGAGCGTGTAATTTCTTACGATTATCTTCCAAGCACTCAATGGGCTCATGCAGTGGAATTCGTTTGCATGAGACAGTCTGGTAGTGTTTATAGAATGTCTGTTGAAGAAAGTCAGACTGCAGCTAGATTCAGCAGTAGTAATGCGCTTACTTTTGCTGGACCGGAAGGAGAATATTGTGTCGGTGATGATTTAGGACCAAACACAGATATTATTAACAGTGATATCTCATCGATAATAAATGATAATTCAGGAAATGGAACTGATATTAGCGAAAGCGGGAGTGCTGGCAAGAGGGAGCCGTCCATTCCCTCGCAATCACTGATGTCTGCATCATCTACATCTTCGGCATCAGCATCAATTTTTGCACCGGGCCGGGATATTTCTTTGAGGCCCGAGGTTTTGCTAGAGAATGATATTTGTTCAATAATGAGGAAACGTGCATCTTTAAATTACGGAATGGACCCAGAGATAAATATGCATATATTGGATACGATAACCATATTGGAAACACAATCACAGCTAAGAAACACTTGGAAATGGGTACAGATATCTGAAGCGCTTATTTCTGCCGGTAAAATGTCCTTCGAGGGGTACGATCTCGGATTTTTGGGAATTTCAGGTATTTGGGAAACAGGAAGCCAGTTTGATGGAGAATCAAGGTATTTCGGACCCTTGAAAGCAAAAAATGAAAAGACCTACAGTGCTGTGGATCTAAGTACCTTTCATGAAGATAAAGCTGACAAATCAGATCATCTCTCGCCGATGATTCAGGCGGTTAAGGCTATTGTGACACATCGATCAAGAGAAATTCACGCATTAGCTGTCCCGGTGATTGGATTTAGGGGAACGAGTGCAAAAAAATTACAACGAAGACTTGCCATGTATGTTATTGGATGGGACTTCAGTGCTCAAGAACTAGAGAAGAAATATGAAAAACTAGTAAAACAGGGAAATTTTGAACGTGCAGCCGGTTGGGCATTATTTCACGGCGATATTGACAAGGCTGCAGAAATTTTGCGATCTTCCAACAGGGAGTCTTTTAGAATAATATCTACGGCAATATCAGCTTATGATGCCTTTAAGGACGTGCAGACAAACTCGGCTTGGAAAGACCAATGCAGACAATTGGCAGCAGAACTAGATAATCCTTACTTAAGGGTACTATTTGCATATATTGCCGATAGAAACTGGTGGGACGTTCTGGATGAATCTGCTTTACCTTTGAGAGAAAGACTGGGTGTCGCACTTCGCTTTCTTAAAGATGAGGAACTTGATCTTTATCTCGAAAGATTAATAGATGATGTCATCAAAAGGGGTGAAATAGAAGGTCTTATTGTAACTGGACTTACAAAACAAGGAATTAATCTTTTACAATCTTTTGTCGATCGTACTGGCGATGTTCAAAGTGCTTGTTTGATTGCTTCTTTTGCCTGCCCTAAATATTTCAAGGACACAAGGGTTGAATCTTGGGTTGATTCATACAAAAATATTCTTAATAGCTGGCGAATGTTCAGCCAAAGAGCACGTTATGAGGTTGCCAGAAGGAAGCTTTCTATAACTATAGATGGTAAACAACATGCTCATGCATTGGAAAGACAAATTTATATCCAGTGTGCCAATTGCCACAAGAGCATAGGGGAAGAATTTAATCATGCTCGAGCATCGCAACTACCTGTTAATTCTTCTGGACAAACACACAATTTACATTGTTGTCCACACTGCGGATATCCACTTCCAAGATGTGCAATTTGCCTAATGACCCAGGGTGTTCCGGTTCCCAAGGAATTGATTAATATTGATATACTTGAGGTGGAAAAAATTAATAAAAAATCCGAATTCACAAGGATACAGGATAGCGATAAAAACTCAATTTTGAAAGATGACACAGCTGAAAAGCATGACACGAAGGAGAAGCAATGTATGGAAGATGCTGAAAGGGACTTAGCGGAAACTCATTTCAAGGAATGCTTTAGTTTTTGCCTTTCGTGTAACCACTGTATGCACGCGGGTCATGCTGAAGAGTGGTTTTCAAAACATTACGTTTGCCCAGTTCCTGATTGTAACTGTCGCTGCAATAACAAGTAAGCTAAAAAGTGTACAGGAAAAATGATGGAAAAGATGAAAGGACTTCAAGCGACATTAACTTTTTATACTGGGAATCAGTTCTGTCTTACTTCAATGCAACTTTATAGAATTGAAATAAAATGTTGTGCTGAAAAATACTACGATTTTAGAAACAATGTTTTTTAAATCATAAATGGATTTGAACGATGCTACGCTATTCAAACAATATATAGCAATCTAAACTAAAAATTGATTATTTGTAATCCTTAAATTTGAAGTTTTCGTTTTTGGCGATTTTTAACTCCTACAGCGCGTTTTACGCATAAATATTTTTTGAAGGTTTTTAGCATGGAAAAATAAATCGCGCTATGTTCGCTTCGCATAGTCCCGCACATGAGAATGAGAAGTAAAAATCTTGAAGGGGTATCGTAGAAGAAATTGCCAAACAAGGAGGGAGGGAGAGAGAGAAATAGAGAGGGGAAAAAAGGAAAAATCGAAATAATGGAATCAGGGGAAAAAAAAGAAAGAAAGTGACAGATTACCATAAATCAAGAAAATAGAGTGTAAAGAAATAAAGAAGAGAGAAAACCCAGAATTTTGGGTTACCATACAAACTATATTACCTTTTGGCTTTATGCAAAAGGCTCTCACCGTATTAGTCACATTGATTAGTACGTACAGTCGATAGGACTGAATCGAAGAAGGGAAGACAAAGGTGAAGGAAAATATATTAGTTTAGGTTGAAACGTTAAAAGGACAAAATACCATAACGTTGGATTAAACTTGGAACTTTCTTAAAGATATACATAAACTTCTTTGATAATATCAAGGTGTGTGTCGATTCGAATACCCAATAATTAGTAATCGACATTTATAAAAGCATCTTATCAACAACAATAAGAGGAGGCACTTGTTGCTTTACAAATTTCTTCTCCTGCATTTTTATTGATTAACGGACTGCAACTTATCATATCAAGTACTTCTAGAAATGGCAGAGCAAACAGATTCAGTCATAACCGACATCCTCAAGAAGATTGAGAGGGAGAGGAATATTGCTATTGGTGCCAATAATCTTCGTAAGGAGACAAACAACACCAGTGTGATTCAGCGATGTAACATTCAGATAAGGGTGGCTCAAAAGAACATCGAGTATTTAGAAGAGACTTTAAAAAAAATGACTTTAAAGCAGAAACAGAAGTATCAGATGGAGCAAAACGGCGAAGAAGCACAAATAAATGACGAAAAGGAGGTCACAATGCCAATACATAAACCAACATTTACTGTTTTAGATCTGCTAAAATACGAGTGCCCATCCTTAGGACACAAGATTCAGTACATGCTTCAGCTACTTCAGTTCAAAAAACAAGTTGAGGAAAAATATCGCGAGGCTAACGAGAAGATTTACAAACTTTATGAGGCTGACGGAGATAGAAGATCATTGGCCTTAGCTGATGAACAACGCTTGGATAGTGACAGAAGACTTCAGCTAATAAAAAAATCCATGAAGCAATATCAATCATTATACGTTGATGTGGATGAAATTTCTCGTGAGAACGCTGTGATAAACACATACCATAAAAATCCTTTGACAGGTACTCTTTCTCTCACAATCACCGCTATCAGAAATGTCGACCATATCTCGTCTCCAATGCTACAGCGTAATCCAGAATGCACAATTGTGATCAAAATTGACGATACGACACGTTTGAAAACTAAATCTGTTAGAACAGATAGGTGGAACGAGAACTTCACCCTAGAAGTGACTCAAGCAAACGAACTTTCTTTTATCATAAATGACAAACAGGACGGACAGCAAATTCCAGTTGCTTTATGCTGGCTTCCACTTTCCGATATTGCTGAAGAGATCAGGCGAAAAAAAGTTCGTCAAATGGAAGGTGGACAAAAAGACGCATGGATATCTGCATCCTCTCTACAAATGCATGCATCCAACGGTTTAACCTCCGCAACAGATTTTAGTGATTCCACAATTGGTGGAGGGGCCGCATCCAATGGAAAAGCCTCGGGTCTTTTATCATCCTCGTCATCCTCTTCGAAAATGTCGAATCTTTCATCCCAGGAAAGGGAAAAATCACAGGATCCAACATTCAGCTGCTGGTTTGAATTGGAACCAGCCGGACAGATCCTTGTTACACTTGGATTTGTGAAAGGCGAGACAACTAATGCCTCCCGTATGGGTAAGGCATTTAACGGCTTGGGAAGGCACGGTGCAATTAGACAAAGGAAAGAGCAAGTTACGGAATACCATGGCCACAAGTTTGTTCAGAAACAATTCTACAATATTATGTGTTGTGCAGTTTGTGGTGATTTTCTTCGTTACACTGGATTCCAGTGTCAGGATTGCCGATTCCTTTGCCATAAGAAATGTTACAAAAATGTGATCACAAAGTGTATATCAAAGCCAAGCTTGGGAGGTAACACCAGGGACGATGACGATGATGAGATGACTTTGAAGCACCGTATTCCTCATCATTGGGTGCAGGTTACAAACCGTGGTACCAAATGGTGCTGCCATTGCGGCTACATTCTTCCATGGGGAAAGAAGAATGTTCGAAAGTGTGCGGAATGTGGTCAGATGTGCCATGCTTCATGTGCTCATCTGGTTCCAGATTTCTGTGGTATGTCCATGGAGAAAGCAAACCAAATATTGCAAGCCATTAAAATGGCTAAGGAAAGAAAGGCTCTGAACGATGCCCGCAGACTAAGATTGCAAGGTGAACAAGAAGAAAAGGAGAAACAGATACAGCAAGCAAGGCAAATTGAAAAGCGTCAGAAACAAATGAGAAGACAGGAGGAGGAGAGAAGACGGGAAGAGTCGGAAGAAAGACAGAGAGAAAGAAGAAGGCAGGAAGAAATCACTTACAGACCACAGGAGGAACAAGTAGAGAAGCAAGAGAAGACGGACATAGTAACAGATTCTCGGGTAGAGACGACGCAGAGGACAGATACATATCCTGAAGTTGCGGTGACAAAGGAGAAGTCGAAACAAGTGTTGAGGCAGCAAGTAGATGAGAAAACACAGAGATATTCTCAGGGAGAGATATCCGAATCAACCGACAATTCCTCAAAGCAGATTTCATCAGTTGCTGGCAGGACTAAACATCACCATCACAGACATCATCACCGTCATAGACATGGACTTGACGACTTCAAGTTTCTTGCGGTTCTTGGTAAGGGTAACTTTGGTAAGGTGATGCTTGCCGAATCCATCCATACCGGACAACTATGCGCCATCAAGGTGTTGAAAAAGGACTTTATCATTCAGAATGATGAAGTTGAGAGTACTAGAGCAGAGAAGAGAGTGTTCCTGATTGCCAACAAGGGACACAATCCGTTTTTGATCAAGCTACACCAATGCTTCCAGACGGAGAACAGAATCTACTTTGTGATGGAATACATTCCAGGCGGAGATCTTATGTGGCACGTTCAGCAGAGGAGGTTTTCACAGAAAAGAGCACAATTCTATGCGGCCGAGGTTCTTTTGGCACTCAAGTATCTGCATGAAAATGGCGTGATATACAGAGATTTGAAACTGGATAACATTTTGTTGACATCCAGCGGACACATAAAGCTAGCCGATTATGGACTTTGCAAAGAGAATATGTGGCTGGGAAACAAGACGTCAACATTCTGTGGTACGCCTGAGCTTATGGCACCCGAAATTTTGAAGGAGCAAGGCTATGGTAAGGCAGTTGATTGGTGGGCTTTTGGTGTCTTGTTGTATCAGATGCTTCTTACAAAGTCTCCTTTCCGCGGTGAGGACGAAGATGAGGTGTTTAACTCCATCCTTACAGATGAGCCTCTTTATCCAATTAACATGGCTAAAGAAGCCGTTGATATTCTTCAAAGATTATTGACAAGAGATCCAGAGCAGAGATTGGGTAGCGGAGCACGTGATGCGGAGGACATCATGGAACATCCTTATTTTGCCAACATCGATTGGAATGCCATTATGCGTTGCAAAGTGACACCACCATACATTCCAGACATTAAGGATCCTAGAAATGTTGCATGCTTCGATGAGGAGTTTACTTCTCAGGCTGCAAAATTGACTCCGGTGAACTCTATATTGACACCATCGATGCAGGAACAATTCCGCGGATTTACCTACGCAAGTGGGGAGAATACCGCCTGTTAACCATTAATGGATCAATCGTATGCTATTTTACTATACCTTACTGTTGATAAGTATCATTGAATAATTATATCTAAAGTGTTTGAATAAATAGAAACATGTACTTTTTGAATCATATTGGGATCTAATGATTCCTTTCATGGGTTATGCAATACTTCGGCTTTTCTAACTCCGCGTTTTTTTTTTTTTTTTTTTTTTCCAGTTGTTTCTCGCGAACTTTCGTCGTTATGCGCAGAACTCGACTAGTAAGAAAAGAAGATCAACGAATGTGCTGAAAATTTCATAGATTAGCGATAGTATACCAAGCGCATCTTTTAGAGGTAATCTCTGGTATTACTAAAGTAAGGCAAAAGAAAGTAAGAAATCGATAACATAAGTAAGATGGGACTAGATACAACTATCAAAAGCTTGGAGGGACTTGCGGACATTGACTTTTACAATGCGGTGCACTCTACTTTTCTGAATGCCCAGAAGGATGGATCTTTGATTTATTCTGCAGACCAGAAACCCGAGATCATTAAAGAGGATGGTACAAATATGAACATTGAATTAAAAACAGTTAAAGCGTTGGGTATTAGACCACACAATCGTCCTGCTGCTTCTTCTCCCGAGAGCAAAACTGATGATGAAAAATTGAAGTTGCAGCAAGACAATGACCCATTTGCTCATCCAGAACCAGAACTTACAGTCATTGGCAACTTACTAGATAAATACAGAATTATATTGAATAAATTCCCAAACTCCGACGACCATTTCATGCTGGTCACAAAGGATTTTGCCAAACAAGACTCTTTGCTTAAGCCTGTTGAGCTTCAGATTATGCATGCTATCTTGAAGAACATCAACAATAGTGATGAATGCAAAAAGAACAATACGCAGTTCTTTGCATTTTTTAACAGTGGACCAGAAAGTGGCTATTCCCAATTCCATAAACACATCCAGTTTTTGAAGCTGCCTAGGGGCTTTTCTCCATACCAGTCAGGATTGGCTAGTACAACAGAGTTCTTCCTTCCACGTGAGTTGAATGTCAACAAGCATCCATTAATTTACCAAAATGCCAAATTCAAGCATTGGATTCTTAAGATAAAGGACAGTTTTGAGGACGAGGAAGAAAGGGAAACCATTCTTGCCATGCTTTACATGTTCCTCATCAGCAGAGTCTTGAATGTTTCTAAATCTCAGAAAATAACAAGAGACAAGGTTAGTTATAACTTTATGATGATGGACGATTGGATGATGGCTGTTCCAAGAAGTCACGCCAAATATGAAGATGTTTGGCAGAATGCTTTAGGTTATATGGGCTTATTCAGTGCCAGGGATGAGGATGTCAGACAGAAGATGCTTGATTTAGGATTTTCCAAAATATTAGAGGGATGCGGCTTTCCTGTAGAGGAAAAGGAGAAAGAAATCTCTTACGATGGATTATGGTACTAAGTAACATTTATAATTTACTTTATACTTTAGTTTAATGTTTAACTGAATGTTTCCTTTAATAAATATGAATGGATTATAGAAGAGGAAAGCGGAAATAAATAGAATAAATTTTAAAGGAACATAATTAATGCTTGACTAATTTAATGTTGTTCAACTCATCTTTCTCTTTCGCTTCAGCCTCAGCCTCCAAAATGTATGGCGTCAAGTATGGAATATCGTCCTTTGGCTGGATTGCCTTAGAGTCTGGCAAAACATCGTGCATTAAAGAAAGTTGATGAGAAGTCATGATTCTGTAATTTCTGGCATAGGACTCTTCTGCTGGAAGTCTTCTGATAGCAGACTGCATGACTGGATTCTCTTCCCAAAGTAAATCATCGAGTCTATAATAATATCAATTTTTTTTGTTAGTAATTTTGTATGCTTAAACGCATTCAGAGGTTTTGACGATTCATCAGCGATAGAGAAGCCAATTAAGCCATTCAATCAACTCATATTTTCCTAGAATACAATTGAAGAAGAAGCTAAATCAAATGACGTAACGCAAATGAATCTTCTATATCTTCTCTTCACTTACCTCAAACCCATGTTTCTGTAACCAGAGAACTTGGTAAAGAGCCTGGCCGCTGGCATAAATATTTGCCTTAGAATTGGCGTGCGCAAAATAAGATCTGCTCTCCTTTTAACGATAGATAATGACATGATGTATCCTAAATTTCTGCCTTTAATATGCCTTTATAAATAAGGAATAAATATGTATGTTGATTCGCCCAACTTTATCAGCGTTTCAGGTTTTAAGCTCTCTTTTAGCATCAAATTTTTTTCATCCTTTGCTCGATAGATAGATACAACAGAGACTTCTATTAATCTACTTCAAAGAAAAAATTGCCCACTATCCTGCTATATTCGAGCATGAGTCGACAGACAAAAAATCGACGCGGAATTAAATTTGTTTACTTCGTGATTGGCTGCTAAGAAAATAGACTACATATGCTAGAATTTCCGAGGGGAAAAAAACGTATGCACAGATGTATTACTTAGTAATGGAGCCTTCGGAGTGAAATCAAAATGCGAACAGAAAAGCCGGACACATGTTATGAAAATATACATCCAAAGTATTTTCATAAAGGGATAAAATCAAGGCAAATAAAGATTTCGAAACTCAGCTTTAACATTGCCGATTTACCCACGCTTTTTTACTATACCATTCTGACAAATACTTTAAAAATTCGCAATTTACCGTAAAAGGAAAAATATCAACACACACAATTAGATAAAAATGGGAAAAACGACGGAGATCAGGTAGGCCATCGAAGAGCATCGATAAAAGCTCCGGAGGTGAAAATATTGCTACTTACCCGAATATCATGTCATATAACTCAATTCTTCAAAGAATATAAACAATAATATATTTATGGATGAGGAGTCTAAATTCAAACCTTTTAGGTTTCCTAGGCCTTGCCTGCAGAATTGTTGCAGAAAGCATAATACAGTGCAATGAAACATCACACTGCCCAGAAACATACCCTTGCTGCACAACAGAGGGGTTGTGCGGGACAGGAAATTATTGTATGGGTGGATGCGATGCTAGATACTCATTTAACTTGACAGCTTGCGTTCCACAACCAGTATGTCAAAGTGGGAAGTACGAGCTCAAGTCAGAAGATATGGAACTGACAGATAAATACCTAGGAAGTACAAATGATACACTATGGACTTATACTGGAAATGTTTTGGATTATAATGGTACCGTTCTTTTGGCAATGCCTGAAAATTCGACTGGAACAGTTGTGTCTTCAACATTTTATGTCTGGTACGGAAAGGTGAGCACAAGATTCAAGAGTTCACATAATGCAGGAGTGGTCTCATCCAGCATCTTATATTCCAACGTGGAAGATGAGATTGATGTCGAATTTATTGGTTCTGCATTAAAGCAACCGGAATCGAACTTTTACTATCAGGGTGTTTTAAACTATACGAATGAAGCTAATTTGTCAGCTTCAAACACGTACGAAAATTGGCATACCTACGAAGTGGATTGGAAAGAGGAAAACATAACTTGGTCAATAGATGGAATTCAACAAAGAGTGCTTCAAAAGGATGATACATACAATGCTACCACAAAGCAATTCATGTTTCCCCAAACCCCTAGTAGGATTCAGTTGTCCATATGGGCAGGAGGAGATTCTTCCAATTCACAAGGTGTTATAGACTGGGCTGGGGGAGAAATCGACTGGGATGCTTCAGATTTTGATGATCCTGGATATTTATATGCCGCTGTGGATTATATTGAAGTCGAGTGCTACGATCCACCATCAGGAACAAAAATTAATGGTAACACTTCTTATATTTATACAAGCAAAAAGAATTTCACGCAGAGCAGTATTATGATAACTGACAATGAAACAATATTAGACAATTTGGGTGAAACGGGGTGGGATATAGCAAATATGGGCAATAGTGGTGTTGATGAAAATAATGGAACTAGCAGCTCAATTAAGAGCAATGTTAGCCAAAGTACTTCAACTCATTCAAACTATCCAAGCTCTAGCTTACCAGCAGGTTATTCTACTGAATTTTTCCAAAATATCAATTCATTATCTTCTGATTTGTCTTCAAATGCCGGTGCACCTCAAGCTATACCACATTTAGGATTAATCATCTGGCTAATTTTATCGTCACTCTGACGGAAAGTATAGGCTTCCATAGTTAAACAACTGAACAAAACTAGTAATATTTTGATAAGGGATATACTAGAATAATCAAGCTTTGCATCCGTGAGTCTCCCATACCTGAAAATAATTTGCATAAGGTAATTAATTGTTAAAATTTGAAATTTTCGGAGAATCCGGATCACTCCTCTTTCTTAAAAAATCTGGAGTACTTGGAGAAATACCGTAAATTTTTTATTTCATTGAGATATGTAGAGGTTATGTAAAGAGAAAGATGGGACTGTTAAAAAAGACAAAATCTGGGGATGTGTTGCATCTCTTTTAGCTTTGTTATCGAGTACTCCCGTATATGCCAATTCGTTTACTTAAATAGCTCAGATTTCTTTTTAAAGCCAAATATGAGATTTCACCGCGAATACTGGCATACTCGTATACTTCCCGCACGACATCACAAAAAAGAAAAAAAAGAAATGGAACAAGCGTATCAATTCAAGCTCTATCATATAGATAGATGTTCATGATGTGTTCTCAAAAACTAAAATCAAAGGAGTTTAGAAAGGAAGAAATTTTTAAATTTACTTTAGCAGGTATTTAGAAGGTGCAACATGACGGTATCAATCAAGAAAATAGACAAGCCTACCATTTTTGTAGCTCCCCTGTCGAATTGGTTGGAAATCGAGGATTTATTAACACGAGTGATCAATCGGGCTTATGATAAGCCAAGATATAAATATAATATAATATTAACACCAAGAATAAAGTACGGGCTTGCTCAAGACTTTGTCATCGAAGATATTAATAAAGCGATTCTTGCAATTTGGGTGGTTCCATCAACTGGCAAAAACATCAAGGTCGAACAAGGAGACGACAAGGATACAGTCACAAGAAAATTAATTGAGAATTATCCGATTGGAACGTTGGATCTAGATAATACTTTAATCGAAACGGAAATAACACCACTTTTAACAAAAGAGTCATTGAAAACGCTAGAAGGAAGAATCTTAGCAACTGTTTGTTTAAAAAGCTACGCCAATGATAAAAATGGGATGGAAATCACAGGGTTTACATCTTTTTATCCTAATCTTTCTTCACAACTGATGTTGTTTGCCAGAAACTACAGTTTGGAACACCTCAATGTGCAAAAATTATGGGTTGAGGTTGTGCAGGAACACGATCTCGTGCCATATTACGAAAAGCAGGGATTCACACTCTTAGATTCAAAGTTATGTGTGGTGAACACGAAAACACACAAGTCCGCAGATCAACCATTGGAGAATGGAATCGAAGCATCTCAAAATTTTCATGTCGCTTTAATGAGCATGCGTACTACTAATGCTTAAAAATAGATGGAATACAGTTACAGTCAAACATTTAGATATTATTATACCTTTAGATACATGGACGCATTCAGAACAATTTTTGGTAGTGGTCCAATAAATATTATTTTCTGAATATTCTCGATTTAAGCGTAGCAGACATCTACATTATTAAGAGAGGTTTATTTAATCGCCGGAACGAATTAAGAAGAAAAAAAAAATGGAGACACCAACGAAAACCGCTACAAAATTTTTTTTTTTTCATTTCGTCAGACGGAGCAGTGTGCATTTTTCAAGAGGTTTTCCGACTTGAATTTGTGAAATGTCGGAAACTTCTTTGTTGGTATATAATTTTAAGTTTAGTATAAAGCTTCGCTTGTAATTCATGCAGAGGATTTTAGCATCCACCGGACTACTGAATTTTTGCAGATTTCCAAAGCAAGTAAGATATTTTTCGCAGCATTTTAAACCGCAGACACATAAAGTTAGTGTTAAGAGAAACAGTAATATTGGCTTGTCGGTGAATAAGATGGCTACAAAATTCAACAGAGAACAGTTAGAGAGTCTTCTTAAGCACAGGTTCTTTTTTGCACCTGCCTTTGACATCTATGGAGGTGTTTCTGGATTGTATGACTACGGTCCACCGGGATGCGCTCTTCAGGCCAACATTGTTGATGTGTGGAGGAAACATTTCGTTCTTGAAGAAGACATGCTTGAGCTCGATACCACTATGTTGACTCCATATGAGGTTTTGAAAACATCTGGCCATGTTGATAAGTTTGCTGACTGGATGTGCCGTGACCTTAAGAGTGGTGAAATTTTCAGAGCAGATCACTTAGTGGAAGAAGTTATTGAGGCCCGTTTGAAAGGTGACAGAATCGCTCGTGGAAAGAAAGATGAGCCTGCTGCCAAGACCGACAAGAAAAAGAAGAACAGAAAGAAGAAAGTTAAGGAGATTAAGGCTGTCAAGTTGGATGATGAGACGGTTAAAGAGTTTGAAATTATTCTCGCCAAGATTGATGGCTATACCGGACAGCAATTGGGTGAGATTATGGAAAAGTACAAGATTGGCAACCCAGTCACTGGAAATCCACTAGAGAAGCCTCAAGAATTCAACTTGATGTTCCAGACTAACATTGGACCATCTGGTCAACTGAAGGGATATCTCAGACCGGAGACTGCACAAGGTCAATTCTTGAACTTTGAGAAGTTGTTGGAGTACAACAACGAAAAGATGCCATTTGCATCTGCCGTTATTGGAAAATCTTTCCGTAATGAGATCTCCCCTAGATCTGGACTTTTGCGTGTTCGTGAGTTCATGATGGCTGAGATTGAACACTTTGTTGATCCAGAAAACAAGGCTCATCCAAAATTCCACACGGTGAAGGATCTGAAACTCAGCTTCTTGTCAAGGGAAGTGCAGGAGGCTGGAAAGACCGAGCCACTTCAAATGACATTGGGCGAGGCTGTTGAGAAGCATATTGTTGAGAACGAAACCTTGGCATATTTCTTGGGAAGAATTTACCTATTTTTAATTAAAATCGGTATTGATCCTGCAAGATTCCGTTTCAGACAACACATGGCTAATGAAATGGCTCACTATGCCAGCGACTGTTGGGACGGTGAACTTAAGACGTCTTACGGATGGATCGAGTGTGTTGGCTGTGCTGATAGATCGGCTTACGACTTAACAGTTCACTCAAGAAAAACGGGTGAAAAGCTATGTGTGAGACAAACTCTTGCAGAGCCAAAGATCGTTGAAGAGTATGATTGTGAGATCGATAAAAGAAAGTTCGGTCCAAAGTTCAGAAAGGACTCTCCAAAGGTCACTGAATGGCTTCAGAGCAGATCACAGGCAGAGCTTGAGGAGCTGTCGAAGGAACTTGCAGAGAATCAGAAGATTGTTACCAAAGATATTTCTGGTATTGCAGCCGAAGAGGTTGAGATTCCAGGTGACTTCGTCAAGATTGAGAAGAAGAAGAAGACAGTCCATGTTAGGGAGTACATTCCAAATGTGATTGAGCCATCGTTCGGTATAGGGCGTATTATCTACTGTCTTTATGAGCACTCTTTCTGGTGTCGTCCAGAAGATACTGCTAGAGCAGTTCTGTCATTCAAACCATTGGTTGCTCCAACGAAGGTGCTTTTAGTTCCATTATCGAACAATGCAAAACTTCAGCCTGTTGTTAAGGAAGTTGAGCAGCAGTTGAAGCAGGTTCAAATTCCTTTCAAGGTTGATGATTCATCTGCATCTATTGGTAAGAGATATGCTCGTAATGATGAACTTGGTACACCATTTGGTATCACTATTGACTTTGATTCTTTGAAGGACCAGTCGGTTACCCTCAGAGAGAGAGACTCCACCAAGCAGGTTAGAGGTTCAATCAAGGAAATCATTGGTGCTATTAGAAACATAACCTACTTTGGTGAAAAGTGGGATGAAGGTGTGAAAAATTTGAAGGAATTTGAAGGTCAGTCAGAAGATTAGGAACAGACACTTTCTTTTTCTATAATTACATAACACCAAAGTAAAGTCTTCCTTTTTAGTTTTGGTTGTAAATAAAATACGTAAGGTTCGGTTGGTGGATCCTTACAATCCGAAGCTTTAATCCGTTTTCGTGGAACGTACCTTCTTGAAACATCCTTACACTCTGTGCACACATTCTAGCTCTGCGGTCGGGACCAAAATCAAATTCACGTCACTAAAAAAAAAAATAATCAACCGTCGGCAAACTACGCAAAAACTCCTTCGTGCATTAGTTTGACGCCCAATTTTATATGTATGTCATTTAATTAGGTAGACACCCCACAGTAGACTATCCAACCGGTTGAAATTATGAAGGCACGTAAGCTATTGAAACTTTGTGTGATTGCAAAAAGTGCGGATTGCAAGCCATCGTAAGCTGGATACAGTAACGCTTATACCATTTTAGGATACTCAACATGTGTACGAAGCCACCTATATTTATTGTTCGCTGCCGTGCAATTATTGAAAGAACAGTGGGAAAAAAGAGTTAACAAAGCGGACATAAAAAGTTGAGAAAGCGGTGTAAGAATGTTTTTCCCAAGAGGGTGTATCTCGTTTAATTGGAAAGCCCCAATCTACGTTTTTTTCTTCTTTGGTGCGCGAGCTCTGAGTGTCGATTATTCTGCCGGTAATTTAATTCAAAGGGTACATAAATAATTGCCGAGAGCTGGGCGAACTAAACAACGAGGGGAGATGAATATTTTCAGATACAAGGAGGGAAAAATAAAAAGAACAACTTAGTGAGAAAATTCAAAAAAACTATTATTTTTAGAAAGCGGCACAGAAACATCATCAGTCGTTACATATGCTCTCTTTACTTTAATTTAACCTAATCTGTTTAACATACCATTTTCTTACCAGATAATTACGAAAGAAAATTAACGTTTTTTAATCCATTATACCATCATTCCCTATTGAAAAAACAATTTAAATACACCAGTTACACTGCAAATCGTTAAGATTTTTTTTGTTTACGCGTACCAGATCCAATTGTCTTAGCAAATATTTTGCCATACAACAAAAATGTCGACAATCACCGGTGGGGTCTCCCAACTCATAAGGGAAATAAACACAAGAGAGAATGATAGTAGATCAAAGGGTGCCACGATTAAAAGCTCGAAGAATAGTACGGCGAATAGCTCCGTGAATGTATCGGACGAGGAATTTCATGATAGTGTGTCTATGCGTGCCAATTCCACGGCATCACTTAAACCGGAAACAAGGAATATTAATACCAGTCGGGAAATAGTTATAAAGAATACACTGCAAATTGATGAACCCAACAACGAAGGTACCGCATCTGATGAAGATGCAGAAGAAAGTCAGAATTCATCGAAACATTCCTTATCACCATCTTTATCATCCTCTTCTGAAGACCGCACGAAGACTTTGAGTAGCCAAGAGTTGACGAATGCTGGAAATAAGTCAAAAGCTGGCAGCGAAAAGACAGAACTTGATAACAACGAACAGAAGGCGGGTCCGCATGCGAACGACACCATTGCCAATCCGCTTTGCTCTCAAGATTCATTACCGGAATCTGTTAATGCTTCCGCTTCTGAAGCAAGTTGTGCAACATCCGTGACCAAACTACAAAAAAACTTTTCCTTGCTGAAAACGCCGAAATCGTGGAACCGCAATAGCATGAGCGATGATAGCAGCGAGAAAGACTCTCACTCAAGTAGGAGCGCTAACCCAGAGGCAGAACAAGCTAAAGATTTGGAATCGGCGGATACCACAAAGGACACATCGCCTGTACAATTATCACCCCGGAGTATTGGGGAAAGAGAAAACTTTCAAACTCTTGATCCAAAAGAGCGGACCAACGATTTGGAGTACAAGAAGACACTCAGAAAAGTCAGTAGTATATTATCACATCATAGAAAATATTCTTCACAAGACATACCTTCGCGCTTATCTAGTTTTTCAAAGGGACACAGCATCAATGGAAATAGTGTAACAAGGGCATCCAGAGGATCTATTTCAAAACAGCCAGATTCATCTGAAAGGCTTAGTTCTGGGGTTGTGAGCTTGGAATATTCACAGGAGGGACATTATGAGGGTAAGGTTTCTTTATCGGATAGCATGAAAAATTTGAACATTGGTGGACCGGCACTCAGTCCGAAGAAGCCGGCAAATTTAAACGCAATCAAGGATGCAAATGAGAGCTCGGAGAAATTGTTTGAAACTGAGAAGGATCATTCATCTGAACAGATTAGTAAACAAGTTTTCGGGGATCATACATTGTCAAAGGCTAAATCAAACGAATCCGATCAAGGCGCTCAGGATGAAAACACTTGCAATAAAACAGTGGAGAGCAACACTCCGGAAACTAATGAAATAACTGATCTGTGCCCACCCGTTCAGAACTTGTCTGCTCAACAGGGATCCGGCAATAATTCTATTAGTACAGAAACGATCGATATGCATGCGAAGAGAGTGGCACAAACTGGCGAGATTATGAGAGATTTAGAGAAGAACTATAGCAGCTCGAGTGTTTTGAATCCAGATAATGCAGAATTACTTCCAGGCAAGAACGCTGAAATTAAAATGTCGAATTCTGATGACCTGGAGGCCAGTAGTGTCAATGATGCCGATGAAGCTGCTGATACAAAGCTGGGGCATGCAAATCGCATTTCAGTGCCGAAGGATAGAGAATCAAATTCTGGAGAGAGTAATCAAAGCTCGGATGATGGTGAATTATATCATGGAAGCCCTGAGATGCCATTGAGAGTTACTAAAATTCCTTCCTCGAGAATTCGGAGTGTTAAATCATCTTCTTTTAAGAGTCAGAACTCATCGTTAACGTCCAATAGCTCAGCTCAAGAAGGAATGGTTGCTGATATTATTGATGAATATGATAGTTATTCTGAGCCCAATGAAGAGGAAACAAAGGAGGAAGATACTTATGATGACGAATATTCGGATAATAGCGATATACAGGAGGAAGAGGAAGATGTCAGTAATGTTGCAAAATTAATGGAGCCACCAAGTCGTCCAGCTCCTAGAATTGTGCATAATTCGGTTCCGAAGAGTTATATCAAGGGAAATGGTCGTATGGGTATTAAACATAAGAAGTCATTTTCACTGTCTTCTTCTAGTCCAACGGGTGACCAAGTTACACAAATGCCAACTACCGCCACACCAGCAACTCTTCCTTCCCCTCAGTGGACTACTCAGAAACAATCTGGGGTTAAGCATTCTTATATTAAAGGAACTTCTCTTCCAAGTACGCCTGATTTACGCAAAGGGTCTTATGCAAGGGCTAGGAGTACGTCAAACGGCTTCCAGAGAAATAATAGTCGAAGCACAAGCAGGAGTTCAAATGGTCGAAGCAGTACGAGCATAAGTAGCAAAAGCAGGACTGGAAGTTTTTCAAGAAGCAACACAAACAGGAGGAAGAAAATGTTTGGGCAGATTCAAAACTTGTTTTCCATTGGAGGTAATCAATCAAGAGGAGGGGAGAAAAGAAACATTTCAGCACCTATCGGGGTTGTTTTGAAAACACATGTTACCTTTGACCACGAGACACAGACGTACAAAGATCTTCCTGAAGAATGGGCCCGGGTTCTTTCTGCACAAGGAATATCCGTCGAAGAGCAACGGAAAAATCCTGTTGCCATGAATCAGGTAATAAATTTCTATAATGATAACTTTGGAGAATCAGATCAGAAATATATGGCGGTGTCGGCTGGAAGATTTTCAGAAAATAGTGGAAATGAGAACGACAGCAATAGAGAAACAAAAACTTCATCAGGCTCATTATCGTCATTCAGCCCTAGAAATAGCGGCACACAACGGTCTAGTAACAAGCTCCACAATAATTATTCTTCCGAGAATAGATCCGGACATAGCAGCTCGGAATACAAAACAGGTAATGAGCACTTTTCGCCGGTAATTGGGCAAAATATTATAACTGAGATTCCAAGGACGCGGAAAAACTTGAAGGATGAAGAGTTTATACCAAGAAGGCATGCACCACCACCTCCACCGAAGGCTGTAAATGCTAAGAGGATAGTCTCGAACTCTCGTAATCTATTGAATCGTGGAAGCAGCCACACTCAAAAAGGTCTGTTTGGATCTATATCGAGACGGTTTCACTCCACGCACGGTGAGCAAAGGCCTAAGATTGTTCACATGGCAGAAGGAATGAGAAATCCATCTGGACCAGAGCAGATTACATCTCCTCAAATGAGCCATGCAGCTGAAATGCATTCTGTGTCACCAATGAACGATCAATCTGGTGTTTTCACTCAGCCCGAAACCTTAGCAACTTCTCAAGTCAGCGAACAGGATGATAAATTCGAGAACTTCTTGTCACCCCATAGACATGCTCCATTACCGCCTGTTCCAGTGTTAGAAGACATAAAGAAGAATTCCGAGAAGGAAGAAAAAGGGGTAACTGAGAAAATTCAGGAACAAAAATATACAAGTCTTGATGAAAATGAGAAAGATCAGCCTACTGAGTCTGAACAGACAAAATTGACCAGTGACTTTTCCAAGAAAGACTTGCCTAAAGAGAATTTCCATGAGACAGCAAAGAAGCCGGTCCATAAAGTTGAGGAATTAAAATTGAAGGGGGAAACAAAAGAAAAGACCGCTGGTACAGATGTCAAGATTCCACAGATTCCAACAAAGAAAGCTGTAAAGAGAAGACAACTGACAAGGTCGGAGCAAGAGAGACGCCGTGAGATAAGAAGAGCAAGAGATAAGAAATACATGAAGAAGTTGACACAGATATGCTCCAGCGCAGATCCACATTTGAGATATAAGGACTTGGTTAAGGTCGGACAGGGTGCCTCCGGTGGTGTTTACACAGCTTATGAGGTTGGAACAGGAGACATTGTTGCGATCAAGGAGATGGAACTGGAAAAGCAGCCAAAGAAGGAATTGATTATTAATGAAATTCTTGTGATGAAAGGATCGAAGCATCCGAACATCGTGAACTTTATTGAGGCGTATCTATTAAAGAAGGACCTTTGGGTTGTGATGGAGTACATGGAGGGTGGTTCACTAACAGATATAGTGACCCACAACATTATGACAGAAGGACAGATGGCTCGCGTTTGCAAGGAGACACTTCTTGGCTTAAAGTTCCTACATTCAAAAGGCATTATTCACAGAGATATCAAATCTGACAACATCCTTCTTTCATTGAAGGGGGACATCAAATTGACGGACTTTGGATTCTGCGCACAGATCAAGGATTACTCCGCTAAAAGGAATACTTTGGTCGGTACACCTTATTGGATGGCACCTGAGGTTGTGACAAAGAAAAGCTATGGTCCAAAGGTTGATATATGGTCACTGGGTATTATGACTATTGAGATGATAGAAGGTGAGCCTCCATACTTAAATGAGACGCCGTTGAGAGCTCTCTTCTTGATTACCACAAATGGAAAACCAAAACTGAAGGATCCAGAGGCATTATCCGTGGAGCTGCATAGTTTCCTTGACCACTGTTTGGAAGTAGATCCAGAAAAGCGTTATGATGCTGTTTCACTTTTGGCTACCCCATTTATTTCAAAGGCTGAACCTAATTCTTCGTTATCTCCTCTTGTTGAAATGGCCAGGAAACAAAGACTAGCAGAGAGATCTAAGAATTAAGGCTTTCTTTTCTACATGCATATATACAGTGTCACCTTTTTCCTCTATTAGTCTATCTTACTTTTTTTTATCTCCCTGCTGTCTTCATGAATCATGTTTCTGCGTAAACGCCTATGATACAGTCTGAAATATAAAATTACATCGGTGAATAGATACAGTAAGAAAAACAAAATAAACAAAACCATCAGTGCATGATAATAGTGAGTAATGCTCTTTCTTGAACATCAGCAGGCATTGTCCAAAGTCAGAAAATAAAAGTTAGCTCATTCCTCTGCACTTTGAAGATCACTATCATCAGGATCAGCAACCACAACATATTTTGATTGAACAAAAAAGAGCTTTGCTGGCTTATCACCCTTATTCTCAAAGCGATAAAAGTTTCCCATCGGAATTTCAAAGGAGCTTCCTTGGGTAACAACAAAAACATTATGCGATATAGAAACTTCCAATTTTCCATCGATAACATAAAACACAAAGTATGTATCTTCATTTGATTTGACAGACTTTCGGGAATTGACAGGAAGTTCTAATATTCCTGCTCCACTAAACTCAACATCTTGATCAAATAATGTTTTAATTTTAAAGTATTCCTTCTTGTTCCTGATAATTGTAATATTCTTTGATTGGTTCGGAGCCCACGCAACCGTTCTTTCAATCTGTTTCTCAGAACCTGGGCCATCGAAAACGGGAATAGTTAAGGATTTATCCTTCATCCATCTTGCTTCTCGAGCATTCAAACGGACACTTCCAGAGGTTGACTTCCTTCTATGATTATTTTCTAATGATTCACGACGAGAAACAGTACTTTCTTGTTCTTCTTCTTTCTCGTCACCTTTTTGTACAGTCGAATATACCCGACCATTGAGATCATTGTTCTCACCGTATGCTGCTCCCACATCAGCATCCAAGTCGATAATTAGATTTTCCGGATTTTGGGAGGCCTTATGTACAACTCTAGTTCGATTGGTTATGCTGTGTGACTTGCGACGCCTTTTAGGGGAACGTGATGGAGATCGAGCTTCAATTCGCTTTAAGCGACGCTCGTTATCCACAGTTAGGTCATCAGGTCTATGAACGACATTTTCAACTTCTCTGACATAAGCCCCATGCTCTTTTTTCATTTTATACACAACGCGTTCATTTCTCCACCATGCAACGGGTTTCACTTTCGTCCGGGTGGAATGTCTAATTGGCTTTTGAATACTAGTTTGTGGCTTTGGTTTATGTCGTCTTGATTGTTTAGCTTTGCTTTGGTTCTTGGCTTTGATTTTACTTCTCGCATTAGAATTTTTGGTGCTTGTTTCAATGGTTTTAGATGGTTTATTCACCTCAGAAGATAATCTCTTTGCAGATTTAAGGCTGTTTCGAACTATGCTTTTACTCTGCTGTGCTATGACTTCATCACCGGAGTTATTGTCCTTATCGATACTTTCTTTCTTGCCATCTATCAGTTGCTCATCCTCATCGCTAGAGACAGATATATAGTCAAACTTCTTTGAGCGACCTTTCTGATGTAATGCAATTTGTTTCGTCAGACTAGACGAATTCTTAAGCAATCGCTTAGAGCTGTCAGAAGATTTCGAGAGTGGATCAACTGTAGCATTATTTTCAGGTGATTTCACGGATGCGACTTTGTCTTTGCTTTTTGGTCGTTGAACTATTTTATCTGCATCCTCGTCAGGCACTTGGTCATTTTCTGATTCTAATTCGTGATTACTCGAATTTTCTTCTGAATTTACTCCTCGAAAACTAGGTTTTATAGGAGAGCCAAAAACTGCTGCCGACTTGATCAATTCATCCGCTCGGCTATCTTCATTGTCGTCACTCTCGTCTCCAGAACTTGAATATGCCTTTGGAACATCATCGTCGCTTACTTCAACAACCTGTGGCTCTGGTAGTGCTATTTTATGTACTTTTGCACGCCGTATCTTCAGTCTTCTGATACTTTCCGCAGGCTTCACCGATTCCGAACCACTATACTCATCATCGGAAAGGAAAAAATCCTCCAAATTCTCGAGTCCATTTTTGTCCTTCTTTGGTGTTCTGGTCATTCGAAATCCTGTTTTTCGTCCGACCTGACCCGGAAGCTCAAAAACATCTTGCTCTTTACTGTTTGTCTCCGTCATACCAACAATTACTTCCACAAATATTATATAACAAAGGCTTATAAGCTTGCGGTAAAGCTGCTTATCGTCTTATGCTTCTTGCAGACAGAAAGTAATTCAACTTTCAGTATGCGCTCTCAAAATTGGCAATAAACCTCCACACAGAATAGTTAACAAGATTCTGTATAGGGCTTTGAATTAAACTTAATATATGACCTCTCTCGCCAGCAGTGAATTTTACTTTATATGTAATACATTTATTTCTCATTACATAAATGATCACCGACAGAGATATGACCTGTGTGTGAACGCGAAAAAAACAATCCAAGGAAATCGTAAGAGCGCAAAAAAAAAAAAAAAAAAAGCACAGCCTTGATTGCAGTACTACCAACAATAAATTGCACATCAGTGCGCGTACTATATTCAACCACGATAATAATAATACACTCGATTATTGGTTATATATCTAACTGTCCAGGAATAAAATAAAAAAGAGACAATAATAGCCTTATAATGGATAAATTAAGGCGAATATTTCCTGATGCTTTTTATTCTTTATCATCTGCTTCATCGGCAGCTCCTTTCTTTGGCTTTTTCTTACCATCCACCTCTGTTACTTTGCTTGATTCACCATCATGATAGGCCAACATCTTCACTCTAAATTCAGCGGCGGCAACACCGAAAGTCTTCAAAATAAGTGCCTGCTTAACACTGAGCACCTCACCTTCCTTTACCACAGGATATGATTCTGTCAAAGTAATCTTTCCTTTCACTATCTTAGTTGGCATCTCAAACTTGTTTCTGAGCATTGGCTCCATAGTGTGTTGCATTGGAACATCCTCCTCCACAGGAATTTGTCCTGCTCTAGAGTACAATATACCTTCTGGAACAACAAATGTTATTGGGGACTTGCTCTTAGCTCTAGAGAAGCCTGTCTTAACATATGCTCTAAAATAAGCCTCAACAGTTTCAGGCGTCTCGTCTGTGAAAAGATATCCAACAAATCCATCACTATCGTAATCGGTTAGTTCGTTTAGATTGTCCTTGTATTCTTCTTCTGGCGTTTCACCTAATGCCTTTCTAAGAACCTTTTTCTTTCCTAATATCAACTTAGAACCAGTCCAGTCACGCCTGAGATCCTGCATATCTGGGGTTCGCAGTCCTTCGAGATCTAAGGCCCACACATATCTATGTGTATCCAAAGCTTTTCTAACGTCATCAAATATTCTGACCTTGTTAGCACGTCCCTTCTTCTCAGTTCTGGCTAAAGTCACCAGTTTCGATCTTTTTGATCTTGGCATTTTAGGTTCTTTCTTGTTTTAAGACTATACGCCCTTGAATGTAACGAAGAAACGAATACTATTAGTTATACCATGATTATCCTGATAAAAATTTTTCAGTTATTATTATTTTTTTAATTTTTTTTTTCACCCTACAATTCTCAGAAATTATGTATAGGAATCGCTCAAGCACTATTTGGCTATGAAAAAGAAGCTAGTAATGATTAATATACAACATGAACACAAAAGCTTAGCCAGAAACAGATGCTCTTGGGAAATGCAAGTAACAAATGCGAAAAATTATTAGATACTAAGAATTTATGTCAATAATAAGTCGACGGATCACATTGACATTTTCTATTACCGATCTTTTGGGGAAGGATCATGTTAAATTTCCAAGATTAGTAGGAAGGACTAGATTATCAGGTTCAGTCGCTACTGCATACATTTGTCAGACAATATAATCTTAAATAAAAAAGTACTTTTCGAATAGATCTATAAAAATAAAGTGTAAGCAACAATATAACTTGAAGACTTTCTACCCAAAGATTTGATGATTTTGCAGTGAATACCACTCACTGAAAATTAATCAAGTCAGGCCATCTCGGGTGCACATATTATGGAGATGCCAAAAAAAGATATGAAAAAAAATAGGACTCCTCACCTATCGCCGCGCAATTATTTTGCCTCTCTCATACTCCAGCGTTGCTCCATCTTAAAACCGATCGCGCTTTTCCGCCTTTATGTGATACCCTCACAAATTGCCCAAATCTTGATTATTCAAATTTAGAAGAAGGGCGTGTTCTGCTATAGAAAACAGTCAGCTCAGCAGTTCTATTACTACTATTATTTCCTATTTTCCTTGCACAAATTTAATCACTCCAAAGACTTCACTTCTCACTACTATATAAGCGCAGTTTACTGATCGATATACCTCATATTCTGTCAAATTCAATCTTCTTTCCGAATTTGTTGGTATTTTTGCTTTTTGACCATGAAACAAAAGCAGTGTCTTTCTAAAGTTCGTTCATCGAACAGTAAGGTCTCGTTTAGCAACATCAGAAAGCAAGCATCGCGGGATATTCCAAATTCAAATGGAGGCTCTGATGCTGATATGCTATCGGAGGGTGAAGATGATGAGGAAATCGAACATTTGTCAGGACGGAAATTGAGATCTGGAATAAAGCCTTCTGTTACATCTTCTGTGCGTGGAAATATGGAAGATAAAGAGGAGAACGAGGAGGACGCGGCTTTGAGATGGCTAACTGGAAGTTACCGGCGTTCTTCTCAAGCACGTAAGGATTATGAAAGGTATTGTGAGAAGCAGAGGGACGAAGGTGGCATAAATCGAAATTCCAATTCCAACGGTGTTCAGGTGCAACAAAGAAATGTCTCCGATGATATGGATGACGATTATCTCAGTAATGATAGTAACAATGACGATGATGATGATGATGATGATGGTGGTCATGGTCATAATAATTACGAAAGCTCAAGAAATGAAGGATCTTCCAGTCATGGTGATTCCAGTTATTACCCCTCTCGCCATGCCGTCAATTCGAGTAATGCTGGCTATTCGGAAAACTTTTGGCGGTCCCAAAGAGATTCCGGGGCAAATTCCGACTCTACAGATGCAAGGTCTGATTCTGATGCAAATGCCAGATCATTTCGGAATGCTCTGGGAAGATTCCTTTCAGGGACTGGCTTTGAGGAAATACTTGCCGATGGATCAGAAATTCAAGCTATGATTGACCAACTGCGGACGGAAACGGACCCATATATTGTCCAGGAGACATTGAATCAGCTCAGTGGAAAACTGCTTATGATGAATGGTTTGGTTGCAGAGAGAGGACTTCCTGTTACTTCTTTGACAACAGAGCTAGTTTCTATTTTAAACGATCCGAAATATCAAGAATTGTTGCAGATTCAGTTGGTTTCTTGTCGTTGTTTATATAATATACTTGAGGTTTCCCCAGAGGCTGTTCATACAATGGTTGAATGCAATGTAATCGAAGCCCTTTCATCTAGACTTGCTGTTATAGATTATATTGATCTTGCAGAACAAGCATTGCAAACACTAGAGATGATATCGAGGGATGCTGGGGATGAAATAATGGAGAGGTCTAATATTTCATCGTATCTTACCTATTTGGACTTTTTCACCATACATTCTCAAAGAAAAGCTCTTAGTTTACTTGTCAATTCCTGCGATCATATTCCGAAGTCTAAATTGGCAGAAATAAGGAATATATTACCAACAGTAGAGCGTGTGGCCACCGAATATACTGATTCATCTTGTGTGGAAAGTGCTTGGCTTGCAATTTCCAAAATCATCAGGAACTTTGAAAAAACTCCAGAGGTATTGTCTGAGCTTATTAATTTGAGCCTTCTAAAGGGGATGGTTAGTATATTTCCAAGTTGCTTGGGAAATCATCACAGTTCCAATAGAATAGTGAGCTTTGGGGCTTGTATTAAGCTTCTTGGCTCCTTAACATTAATGTGTCACAGTTCACCAGATTTATCTTTAACCCTCATGCAATTGTGTCATCTTGGTCAAATTATTAAGCAGTCCCTTTTAAATTTTGAGAAAACCGATGTTGACGGCAGTAATTCCTCTTCAACCGTTAATATCAATGCATTGTCAACCAAATTTGAAAAAGACGATGACAATTCTGCGGATTCAAGTGGTAAAAGCGGGACAGTTTCAATTGAAGCTTTAATGTCAACACCGAAAGAATTATTGCTATCTGTTTTGAAATTAGTGGCATCCACAATACCATTTGTTCGGAGAGAGAGGTCAGATGAAAAGTTGGATGTAGGTAATTATTTAGGAATGAGGAGGGCACAGGAAGAAGAAATTTCTAATAAGAAGCGTATAGAACTTCTTTCCGATTCAAAATATGTCGAAATATATTCCAAATATGTTGGGGAAGTGTTTCCGATATTGATCAACATATACAGTGCCACAGTTGATTATAGAATAAGGAGGTTATCATTGGTTTGTATACTCCGTTCATGTGCTTCATTGGACCAAAATAGTATTGGAACAATAGTCTATGATTCAAATATCTCAACTATTTTGGCTTCAATTATTACACAAGGAAAAAATTCTTTGCTTAGATATGACTCCTCTGTGAGCTCTCTGGATAGAATTCGTCCGTGTATTCTTATTTATGGGGCCTTTTTAATTGCGCATGTATTGGTTACAAGATCTCCCGAGCTTTTCCTACGTGATTTCGATAGAGAGGGTATGTTATCACATACTCAGCGGCTCCTTACCGTATTGGACCAGGATGAAAATGTTATAAATCAGAGTTCAAAAATCAACATTGCTAACGAAGGTAACACTTTCTCACAAATGAGTGTGGATGATGAAGAGGGTGCTCGCAATATAAATGGTTCTGATGATGATACGCATGAGCATACAAATGAGGATGATGTTTACGATGAAGATGAAATGCCAGAGACTGATTCTGAGATTTCTGATGGTTCTGAAGTTCATGAATCAGAAACGCCAAGGTCAATATTTTCTTCATTTAGGCACTTGAATGAGTATGAAGATGATGGGGCTGCCCTCATTCCAATAGGAAAAGTATTATACAGTTTGGATCAACTATGTCATGAAGTGAGTCAGGACTATCAAACGTTACTGGCTTCTCATGGTACTTCGAGATCTAAGCACATGAAAGAACTTGAGGAAATAGGAATCTTGCTATCAAATAAGGGACAAGTGAATTATTCAGAGAAGCAATGGATGAACCTATGGACAAGATTTGCATATTGCATCAGTACAGATAATGACGCAGAGGCTATTTCAAGTTTTGAATTGACATCCTCCGGAATTATAGATGTGCTCTTGAAAACTCTATTGTCTGAAGATTTGAAGTCCTTTTGTGTTATGTCATTTCAGAATATATTTTGCTCGAGATCCAGTATTTTAGGATCCGAGGAAAAGCTTCCATTAACAATATTGGTACGCAAATTGGAGGAAGCACTAGAGAGAACAGAGTCGTTCTGTATCGTTACGAGTGGAACATCCTTACGATCTGACACGCGTGCCTCATCTATGGCAAAACAACTTCGAATTAAACTCGTTTCATCTGATGAAACGTTGGATGAATCTGAACGTAAGGTTCTTCTGATGATTCATGCAATTGCAACATTCAAATCAATAGATCTATTTATGCAGTCAAGGCTGAATAGGATTAAGAGTATACTTCGTGTATTTTCTCCGTCGAATGAAAGAGCTGCCAGGGCTACGCCTAATGAAAGTTACCATATTGAATTTTTGATTAACGGTGAGGTTGTTCCTCCCGGTACTACGGTTTATGGCGCGATATATAGATCATTACAAAAGAATCCACATGAAATAGTGTCTCCAAGACTTATCTGGACAGCCCTTCCTCATGTTGTGAACTTTCGTAAAGTTCTTGGTTCAACTAATGAACCAGATGATGAACTTTATCCAGTTGATTCAAATGCGGGTTATATTACTTCCACCAATTCTGGTGATTCAGATCTTTCCTCTTTAGGGGATCCTGTTACCATAGAAGTGTTACATTTACTCAAAGTATTGCACCGTATTAATGGCAGGACGACAAACCCGGGTGCCTCAGATGCATTATTTTTGAATTACAAATTAACTGCAAAACTGAACAGGCAACTTGAGGAGCCTTTAATTGTTGCAAGTGGCACGTTGCCCGACTGGTCTATTGATATTACAAGAAATTTTCCATTTGTTTTTCCTTTAGAAACAAGAGTATTTTTTTTGCAGTCAACCTCCTTCGGATATTCTAGATTAATTGATTTATGGCAGAGCAGAAACAAGCAGCAAGGAGATAATAATTCTGCATTAAATGCTAGGAATGTTGTTCAGCTTGGAAGGCCTGTTAGGCACAAGTTCCGTTTATCACGTAAGAAACTTTTCCAAGGTGCAATAAAGGTTCTTGATGGCTATGCAAGCGCTCCAGGATTGTTAGAAATTGAGTACTTTGATGAAGCAGGAACCGGCATGGGACCAACTTTAGAGTTTTATGCGAATGTATCCAAGGAATTCTGCAAAAAAGAATTGAATCTTTGGAGGGATACTGATGGTTCTAATAGTCTGTATGTGAACTATCGCACGGGTCTTTTTCCACGGCCAATGGACAGGAAAGCTCGGATCTATCAGAAGTCGCTTCATCATTTCTCGATTCTTGGAAAATTTATCGCTAGAGCCCTATTAGATAACAGAATTGTTGATTTTGCCTTTAATCCGTTATTCTTCGAACTTTCGAAATTTCCAGAATTGCCTGGAGAAACAAAACTTCTTGATATTTTGAAAGGTGTTGATCCAGAGTTGTTTAAATCGTTGTCATTCTTAATATCTTATTTGGATGATAATGTTAAAAAGGAAGCAAATCTAACTGATCTTTCGCTATCATACGTTCTTCCTGGTTATAATGATATTCAACTTGTTGAAAATGGAGCGAATGTTCAAGTCACTGAAGTTAACCTTGAGGCTTACGTTAATGATGTCGTACAAGCAACTGTCGGAAAGGGTGTTTGGGAGCAAATACAGGCATTTAAAAAGGGTTTTAGTACAGTCTTCCCCTATTCTTCGATGGCAATATTCTCCTCCGATGAACTCACTAAACTGTTAGGTAGTGCCGATGAGGATTGGTCACTTGAAACTTTACTTGGTGTTGTAAAGGCCGACCATGGCTATACTGTCGAATCACCAAGTTTCCAGAATCTACTTGAAGTGCTGTCATCTTTTGACAAGAATGACAGAAGAAAGTTCTTGCAGTTCCTCACAGGATCGCCAAAATTACCTATCGGTGGGTTCAAGGCGTTACACCCCGAGTTTACTGTGGTCCGTAAACCCGCAGAAGGTAAACTTAAGCCAGATAATTACCTACCAAGTGTGATGACTTGTGCTAATTATTTGAAGCTTCCTGAATATTCTTCGAAGGATGTCCTTCGACAGCGTCTTATTAAAGCTATGAATGAAGGTGCAAACACATTTTTACTCTCATGAAATTTTGTTGATATATATATACGTATAATTGGATGATTCTCCAGCCAGTTGTTATATTCGAAATAAAAGGCATATTATTAAAAGATGTATTTATCATTGGTTGTGGTTGTTTTCGACGTCTTTCTTTGAACAAGTTGAATATTTCAATCGCCCCAAAAACTACAGAATCAAGCAAATGATGATGCATTTGTAAGATAAATCAATTTTTCAAGGCTTTACATAATTACCAAAAAATGTTTCCTATTGTCTTCCGTAAATGTTTTTTAAAAGACAGTATACAAATCATTTTTTTTGTATCTAAATAAGTATGCCGATTAGTGCTTGGCGAGTATGCCGATTAATGCTACATATATTCATGCCGATTAGTGCATATTTATTTTTTTCTCCCTCGGAATTCTGTGCCAGATTGAACTTCAACTACTACTCATATAATCAACGTAGAATAACATAGAATAGCAGAAATCGTTGGTTCAAAAAGAACAGCAAAGTGATGACAAATACAAATAGTAGATATATAGATTATAAAACAAAAAGTAACAAAGCAAAAAAAATCAAAGCGCCGATAAGGAATCCATAAAGCTTGTTTGCAAGACTGTCTTGGATAACTTTAGCCCAATAATTGCACAGGTTAAATACACTTTTATCATGGTCATCAACTCAACAAACCTTTCCATTCTTAAACGTTTGTTTTCAATTATTAAAACCTGAATCCAATATAAATCATGACAAGAGTATATCACAATCCTTATGTGACGGAACCTTTCATGTACTATGTGAAAATCCTTGTATTTTTCAAGTAACTCTTTTCTGAGGGAATCAACATCATATTCAATTGTAGGTGAAAATAAATTTATTGTTTCAGTAGTATCTCTTACAATATATTGCAGTACTATTTCCATAATTACCCCAAACTTCATCTAGGTCTCTTCAATCAGTGCTTTGTAACATGGTTGTGATATGGTATTATTTCCTTTCCAAAACGTTTTCACAACCTTTGGGAGGAAAATATATAAATTTATTTCATCTAGTATATTTACAGTATTTTTAACCACACTTATTGACTAGAAATGACTTAAAGTTTAGTAAATACATTAGAGAATCATCCTTTTGAATTACTTTTTATTTATGAACGAAGCCAATATATGAGTGGACCCTGAATTTTGCATAATCGGGCATTACTCTCGCAATTTTTTCCAAAAATATATATGCCTGTTAATGCTAAATGGTTTGACCATTTATTAATGACATCTTTAAATCGGATCGGATGGTAATTTTTCGACCATATTTTTTGGATCCGTCCGCGCCAGTGCAGGTTTGCCCGCAAAAAATGGTAAAAATCGACGTATTTTCGCGCGCTGATTCTGATGGTGAATTCCTTTTCGCGAAAAAAATAAAATTAGATTTGTACGGGCCGCTTTGTTGTTAAATGGCTGGGAATTAATTCATGTCTTATATTAATTGCCATTATGTAAAGCCTTGCAACTTTTAAAATATGAAGCAACTACAATAAAAAGTCAAAAAAAGAAAATACAATATCATAAATATCCTGCAAAAACGGTGAAACGTATCGAATGTCCCATACATATAACATCACTCCCATACTCATTTCTTGAACTTGTTTTCAACTTCAGCCTTGAAATCAGAACCAAAGTCCTTGAGATGTTCCTCACTAAGCACCAACTGCTTGTGAGATTGGTCAAGTTTCTGCTGAATGACCTCCTGTTGCTGCTTGTTCCATCCAAACCAGCTGGCTTTAAGGGAATCTAATTGCTTTTCATAACTCTGAACCTCATTTTGAGCGTTCACATACGCATTAGCAGCATCTTCTTTAGTTTTACCAAAAGAAGCCCTGATCCGCTCAACACCCTCATCGTAGTTCTTCCTTGCCTCGGACATAGCCTCATCACCATATTCCAAAAGTGATTTCTGAGCACTATCCAAAGCAGCTTTTGCCTCGTCAATAGATTTCCGAGCTTCCGCCTTATTCTTGTCATTCCAATCAGAGGCCTTCTGTTGGAATTCCTCACTAGACTTCACTGCATAATTGTATCTGTCCAATGCTTTCAAATATGCCTCTTCAGATTTCTTTTCGGCCGCTTCGTATGATTCTCTCAAACTCTTCCTAGCAGCCTTGCTAACATCATTGTACTTTGATGAAAACTGCTCAGCTGCCGCAGCGTAAGAATCTTTTGCTCTTTGTGTTAACTTAGAGTAATTATTCTGAGCATCCTTCGCTGCGTTACGGCCATACTTCTTAAGATTGTCTTTTGCTAATGCAAGATTATATCTTGCCTGGTCAAGTTTATCCTGGGCATCTTGAGCATTGGCTTTTCCTTTGGCCTCAATAGCATTCTGTGCTGCTTCAACTTGGGCAGCAAACTCATTATATCTTTCAACTGCAGCATCTTTTGACGATCCAAAAGAATTCTGTATAGCACTGATGGTAGAATCGTACTTGTCTTGAGCTTTCTTTGCTGCGTCGGATCCATATTTATCCAACGCACTCTTGGAGTCTTCCCATTGTTTTTTGGCCTCAGCCAACTTCTCCGAAGCCTGCTTTGATTGCTCTGAAGTCCAGGACAAAAATCCAGAGTTCACTTCATCAACAGCCTCTTGAGCCTCCCTGTACTTGTCATAAGCAGAAGCGTACGCTTTGTTGGCTTCAGTCACAACGGAATTATAACCTTCTGATGCAGCATCTTGAACAGCATCAATTCCACTCTGAACTTTTCCGGCCATGGTTTCATATGTTCCCTTAACATTAGAAGTCGCTTTGTCCCATTGCCTTTCGAGAGCCTCTGCATTTTTGGCATATGACTTCTTCATATTATCAGAGAGTTGAACGAACTTGTCGGTGGTCTGCTTATAAGCATCTTTGCCATACTTTTTGAGGTTCTGTTCGGCCAAGAAAGCAGCTTGCTGAGCATCAGCAGCCTTTTTCTGGATTTCGGCCGAGGCTGCAGTACCTTGGGCCTGAACACTCTTCCGTAACTCCTCCGCACTGGCTGCAAGTTCAAAGTAATAATTCTCGGCCTGTTCCTTCGTATTACCAAAAGAATTCCGGATTGCATCCGCTCTTCTCTTATGAGCATCTTCAGCTTTCTTAATAGTGTCCTCGCCATACTGTTGCAACGATTTCTTTGTATCCTCTACATGCTTCCTGGATGCATCATACTGTCTCTTGAACTGATCGTACTGGTCACTCTTCCAAACACCGAAAAACTTCTTAGAGCTGTCCAACTTGGCTTTAGCAACATCGAACTGAGAGAGTGCACTATCATATGCATCCTGAGCAAGTTCCTTTGATCTCTCATTTCCCGCAGATATCTTATCAGAAACCTTCACATACTGAGATTTCACGGAGTCTGTCATCTTGGAGTAAGCTGCATCGACCTGGGAAACAGCATCCGATCCATACTGTTGAAGATTCTTGCGTGCATCATCCAGTTGCTTCACAGTCTTCTCATACTGCTCTTTGGCCTCACTGTTTTTCTCCTCGCCCCAGTTCTTCAAGTCAGAGTAATGTCCAGAAAGTCCCTTCTGGGCAGCAATCATGTTGTCATAGGCAGATGCATATGCTGCCTCGGCCTGCTTCTTAGCCTGAAGATACTTGTCCTTCGCACCATCACTGAATTGCGAGTACTTGTTTTCTCCATAACTAGAAGCTGCCGATGGACTGAAATCCATCTGTCGAGTGAATGCACTGACAGTTTGCTTACGCCTATTCCAATTATAAAGTCCTAATGCCTCAACATTCTGGCCCTGATTATATTGCACATCATAAAAGTAGAGGCATGCGGCTCCGAGCACCACCGATAGAAATACTTTATTAGAAGCCGGCATTTTGTTTTCTTTTGCCTTCTGATATTATTCTTTTTTTTTCGTTCTCCTTACTGATTGGATCTGGATGTACGATAATAATACAAAACTACAAGAATATACATGCATTTCAAACTTATGAACATCTAGGTGTTGCAGTGCAGCAATGCGTGGTATATATACCAACCTTGCTAATTCCAAACTTCTTGGAGTTTTCCAGGAGTTGTGGAGAGCCGCAATATCAATACAATTTGATTGCTTCCAACGACTGCTGTTCAATGGCAAACAAACACTCCGGCAGCAATAAATAGAAAAATTGCAGAAAAAAGAAAAATAGCAACCTTTGTTTAGGATGTTCAAGATGAACTGAAAACGTTTTAGAAGTATGCGAGGAAGACGGCGTACGGCTGTAAAAGGACTTCGGAAGTGTGTAATTGTTAAAGTAACAATAAAAATACGGCGAAAGTTTGTTTGATTTTTTTTTTTTTGTAATTTATTTGGCGGCTAAATTGTAATATATGCTGAAAAGAGAGAGGCAATTCCGTTTTTGCCTCTAATACAAATCATTATCGTTGTCCGTAGACCATTCTATAAGAGGTCAAATATTCAGAAATAACCCGGAAGAGTGGCGCTGGCGGATCCGAATACAGAGAACTGATTCTAGATTGCTCTTACTTGTTTTGATTCATGCTTAATTGATCATTCCAATTATCGGCGGACAGGTAAATTAATTGTGCATAAATTTCGGGCACGCTGCTAATTGAGGTCTCCTCTTTTAAACCAATCTGGGGTATTAATGGCTAATTAATATTAATATGAATTTTACACCGCTAACATTAAGTCCTGCATTTTTTGCACCTTACCTTTGCATCTAGACAAATGCTTTAACTAGTACACATAATTGTTCTGATAGCACATTCATAAGGAGTAACATTATAAATATTTCAATGCTTCATGTTTTATAGGTTGTTTGACATGTAGTAAAAATTGTAGTTCCCAACATTTCACAAGGGGAAGCAAGGAATTTGTATTGTGACGTATAAGTAAGTAGTACACCCTCTCACTTAGAATGTGCATATAGTAGTATTGGTGAAAATATATACAGAATAATTATCAGAGTAATCATACATAATTTTGTTAGTGTTGGATTAGAGCGCCTATCCTAATGATTTTACGATTTTTTTTTTTTCACTCTATTCTTCCTGTCTGTTTACTGGTACGAAATTTTTTTGTTTACTTTTTTTTTCGCTTAATCTCATATCTGATCCCATTTTCAACACGTCCCGTCCCTTTTGCAATTCAAGTATTTTTTTCTTTGCTTTCAATCTTTTCATACTATTAGACCACACTGGTTGCCTATCGTTCTTCAGTTACCATCAACACTATGGCGTCCTTTGATGATGATGACGAGGACTTTGTACTGGATGATGTTCAAGTAGCTTCAGCTGCAAGAACACCTCTAGCATCTACAACAAATACCGTCAATAGTACAGGTGCGAAGACTTCGAGCAAGAAGAATGGTGGAAAAACTGCTTCAGACAACTATCAGAAATTGACACAGTTGGAACATATTTTGAAAAGACCGGATACGTATATTGGATCTGTGGAGAAATTTGAATCTGAACAATGGATATATAATACTACTACTGAATCTATGGAATTTAAGAAGGTGAGCATTGTTCCTGGATTGTTTAAGATATTCGATGAAATATTGGTGAATGCTGCTGATAATAAGATTAGGGATCCTGGTATGAAGAGGATTGATGTCAAAATTGACCCGGAGAACAATCTTTTCTCTGTTAAGAACGATGGAAGAGGTATTCCTGTGGAGATTCATACCAAAGAAAAGATTTATATCCCAGAGCTGATTTTCGGTAACCTTCTTACATCAAGTAATTATAATGATAAGGAAAAGAAGGTTACCGGTGGTCGTAATGGATATGGTGCAAAACTTTGTAATATATTTTCTACAGAGTTTACTGTGAAAACTGCTGATCGTACAAATGGTAAGACGTACTCGCAGACGTGGCACAACAACATGTCTATTGTTGATAAGCCGAAGATTAAAACAATGAAAACCAAGTCCGAGTACACCGAGATCAGTTTCAAACCTGATTTGGCTAAATTTGGTATGGAAAGCCTCGATGACGACATCTTGGGTGTTCTTCGTCGTCGTGTTTTTGATTTGTGCGGTTCAGTTCGTAGAATCCGCGTCACCCTTAATGGAAAAGCTCTTAAAATCAATAACTTTAAACAGTATACGGAACTTTACGTGAAAGCGTTGTCGGAGAATCAGAATGGATCTTCATCTCGTAGCAGTTCTGTTGTGAAAACGGAACAAATTGATGATGCTGATCAATCGGAATCATCACCTGCTCCATTAGAATCTACTAAAAAGGTTCCACTTATATATTATGCTATTAATGATCGTTGGGAGATAGCATTTTCTTTGTCTGACGGTAACTTTCACCAAGTTTCTTTTGTTAATTCCATTGCTACTACATCCGGTGGTACGCATGTCGACCTGATTGTCAATATGTTGGTCAATAAGATTATGGAACATATTAAGAAGAAGCACCGTCGTGCAATGTTGCGTCCTTTCCAAATCAAAAATAACATCTTTGTGTTCATTAATTGTTTGATTGAAAATCCAGCCTTTACTTCCCAAACAAAGGAGCAATTGACAACTAGACCATCTCAATATGGTGGTAGAAAGTTGGAATTGCCTGAGACATTTCTTAAGAAGGTGTTTAATTCTGGAATTTTGGATCAGGTCATGGATATTGCTCAAGCGAATGCAGACCGTGCCCTAAAAAGAATGGATGGAAGGAAGAAAAATAGGATTACTGGATACCCTAAGTTAGAGGATGCAAACAAGGCTGGAACTAGAGAAGGCTATAAATGTACCTTGATCTTAACTGAGGGTGACTCTGCTTTGACGCTAGCTGTTGCTGGTTTGGCAGTTGTTGGAAGAAACTACTATGGTTGTTATCCCTTGCGTGGTAAGCTGTTGAATGTTCGTGAGGCGAGTGCTGATCAGATTATGCGAAATGCGGAAATCCAAGCTATCAAACAAATTATGGGTCTTCAGCACAAGAAGAAATACGATCCAGCAAATATTAAATCTCTTCGGTATGGTCATTTAATGATTATGACGGATCAAGATACGGATGGTTCCCATATTAAAGGATTAATTATTAACTTTTTGGAGACTTCCTTCCCCGGTCTTTTAGAAGTTCCAAATTTTTTGATTGAATTTATTACTCCGATTGTTAAAGTAACTGTTTTAAGTGGTCCGAACAGGAAAAAGGTTACTGCCTTTTACAATATGCCAGAGTATGAAAAATGGAGAGATACGGAAGGAAAGACTTGTTCCTATAAGCAGAAGTATTACAAGGGTTTGGGTACTTCCTCACCCGAAGAAATGCGTGAATACTTCAGCAAGCTTGATAAGCATTTAAAGAAATTTCATATTTTGGAAGAAGGGGATGCAGGATGTATTAATTTAGCATTTTCTAAAAAGAAAGCTGATGATAGAAAAGAATGGCTTAGAGCATACAGGCCAGGTACATTCCTTGATCCTGATCTTACTGAAATCCCCATTTCTGATTTCATCAACAAAGAGCTTATTCTTTATTCCATGGCAGATAATATCCGTTCAATTCCATCTGTGGTAGATGGCTTCAAGCCCTCTCAAAGGAAAATTTTGTTTGGATGTTATAAAAGAAATTTAAGGGGTGAAATTAAAGTTTCACAGTTGGAGGGCTATATCGCAGAGCACACTGGTTACCACCATGGTGATGCTTCTTTGATTCAGACAATTATTTCGCTTGCACAGGATTTTGTTGGTTCGAACAACATGAATTTGTTGTTCCCACATGGTGGTTTTGGTTCCAGAGCTTCTGGAGGAAAAGATGCCGCTGCTGCAAGGTATATTTTTACAGAGCTTTCAGCTATAACGCGTAAGGTTTTCAATCCACTAGATAACAAGTTACTCACATACATGCAAGATGATGAGCAGACGGTGGAACCGGAATGGTATGTTCCTGTTGTTCCCATGGTTTTAGTGAATGGAGCTGATGGTATTGGTTCTGGTTGGAGTACTTCTATTCCACCGTACAATCCAGATGATATTGTGGAAAATATTCATCGCTTAATGCGGGGAGAGGATTCTCAGGAAATGACTCCTTGGTTTAAAGGATGGACTGGATCGATAAGTAAAATTAGCAAGGATAGGTATCGTGTGGAGGGAATTATTAATCAAGTTGATGAGACCACGCTCGAAATAACAGAACTTCCTATTAGAATGTGGACAATTACTATGAAAGAGTTCCTTTTAAAAGGATTATCTGGATCTGAAAAGCAGAGTGCTTGGATCAAAGATATGGAGGAGGATCATGGCGTTGGAATCAAATTCATAGTGAAACTTTCTGTTGAAGAGATGGCAAAGTCTCTTAAAATTGGATTGAAAGAAAGGTTCAGGCTAATATCCACCGTCAGCACTAGCAATATGGTTTTGTTTGATCCAACTGGTCGTATTAAAAAATATGATAATGTCAACCAAATACTTGAGGACTATTATCATGTTAGATTAGACTTCTATCAGAGAAGAAAGGATTATATGGTGACTGATTTATCAAACCAGCTTGAAAAGTTGAGCAGTCAAGCGAGATTTGTCAAAATGATCATTGAAAGAGAACTCGTTGTTAGCAATAAGAAGAGGCCCGTTATCGTGAAAGAATTACAGGAGAAAGGATTTCCTGGATTCGATAAAGAAAATAAGCCAATTAGAGTTGATATCAACGATAATGATCTGAAAGATGAAAGTTCTACCGAGGAGGAAGAAGATGCAGATGTCACGACAGCAGCAGAAACAGAAACAGGAATGGTTGTTGATAACTCCAAGAGTGTTAATTTCCTTTATGATTATTTATTAGGAATGCAAATATGGTCGTTGACTAAAGAGAGATATGATAAATTATTGAAGCAGAGGGATCAAAAAGAAATTGAATTGACAACACTTTTAGGCAAGAGTGCAAAGGATTTATGGAATGAGGATTTAGATGTGTTTGTTGAAGCTTGGCACACATTTTTGAAAGAAGATGAAGAGAGGCAGAAGTCTATGATTCCAGATGCTCCAAGTCACAACGGAAAGAAGAGAAGAAGACGAAAGAGGAAGGTCAAAACTGAGAACGATGAAACCTCAGGCTCAAAGAAAAAGGCAAAGAAGATGAAACAGTCCACGCTACCTATAAATGAGGAAGGCGAAAAGCGCAAGTCAAAAACACCAGAAGTGAAAGAAGAGGCGGAAGAAATTGAAAGCAAGGAGTTATCATCACCTTTCAAAAGCATGTTCGGAAGTAACAAGAGCTCGACTCCATTTGGAAATAAATTTAGCGCTGCATTTTCGGCATTTAATAACTCCGGATCGAATAAGGGTTCGGATATATCCACTTCTAGTACTGAATTGAGTTTGGAAAAGTCCAAAAAGAGGGGCAGAAAGCCTAGATCTACAAGCAAAAAGCCTGTTCGACGGGGAAGGAAAGTGAGTAAAACTAAGAAGAATGATGAAGTTGATATCGCTTCAGATTCGAACGACGAAGCAGCGGTTACAGCACCATCGGATGATGAGATAGTTACTGCGGTGAAAAGAAGAAATAGAGGTAAGAGTCCAAAATCATATGCTATGCCATCTATTGATATCGAAAGTGACGGAGGAGATGAAGATGACGATAGTGATGAAATTGTTGCTATTGATGATGATGATAGTGATGAGAGCTACCACGATGATTTCTGAGGTTTTATAAAATAATAAGCTATAGTTTTTTTTATGTGTGTGTTTTCTGAAATTGGTTATAGTGTTCTCTACATAAAGATTTGTTTTGGTATCTTTTTGTAAGCTTTACATGTTTCATGAATTCATGAATGCAAAATGTGTAACTAAACTAAATATAAAAAGCAACTTTTTTTTTAAAAATTTATCTCTTTCTAGTAGGTGTCATAGGGGCCCACGGATTAGATCCAGCTCCACCTTCTGATTTGATAGATGCAGATGCATCTGATGGTGTCATTTTCGTTTCGCTATCCGAAAACATTATATCAAGTCGTTTCGGCTTTGAAGGAACAATCGGAGGAACTTTATGGTTTTCTTTTGTGGATTTTAGTGTCGAGGAGTTTGTCAAAGTCATTTGAGGAACCTGGTCACTCATAGAGCGCAAAGGTTTTATTGTATCCCTTATAATGTATTGCTGTGAAGACACGGATATTTTTCTAGGAGCTGGAGGAACTGGTTTTGTTACTAATCTTTTGGATGAATCGAAAGAAGAGGCAGTACTAGAGCGTGGAGGAAGAGAAGGAGCGGCTGGACTTCCACTTCTAGATCTCGTTGGTTTCATCACTGCAAATGCACCGATGGCCGGACTTGATGATTGAGAAGATGTAGGCTGCTGAGAGTCTGTTCTTCCTAATATTTGGTTTGATGGTATACCAATATTGTCCGGCATAATTCTTGTTCCATCCCGATTGAGAACATCAGGTTCTCTTGATCCCGATGCAAATGGTGGTGGAACTTTCCTTCGTGTTCTTAAAGAGCCATTAGCTGACGTCACAACGGGTTTCGAAGAATTTTTCGGCTCTTCTGAAGGCATTTGCAGATCGATAAGAGTAGGAATGGATGACGATGATGATGAAAGAGCGTCAGAATCCAACGAATTACCATCTGTATCCACATTAAGTTCTATTATGTTGGCGGATGAGTTCTCGGCGGTAGACTTATATTCCTGTAAAAAGTGCTTCGTTAATGTATGTTTTCTAGTCGAATTGACAATTTTCACCTTGGCAGAAAATGTACCGTACACAGGTCTATGATCGGAAAATTTTATATCAGAAATGTAATGATAACATAGTTGTGAAATTTGTTTTCCTTGGTACAGAATTCTATCTGTCCATGAAGGAACACGTTGTTTCTCTGAAGAATCGTATCTATCAGAATTGCGGTCAAACTTATAGGTCGGAGGAAATTGTATCGGTAGCTCTGTAAAGTCTTGTAATTCTGGATGTCTCTTTAATTCATAACTTAATTGATCATATTGCAAGAGTTTACTCATTTGGCCACGATCTATTATCAGACGTGCTTCCTCGTTAGATAACGACACCCGGTAATTTAAGTCTCCGAGCCATATAACATTGTCATGATGTCTGATGAGTCTGTTCCTGGAAAAACGTATACCATTCCATGATGTCAAAAAGTCATTGAACCTTTCCTCGGTATTTGTAGAGCCAGAAGCAAGATGTGAGTTAAAAATGCAAAATGATGTAGAACCATATTTAAACGTTATAGCGACAGAACCCTTGTTTGCCGTCATTCCCCCCAAACCAGTTTTCTTGGATTTTCCCTCAACCTGTGTCACAAACTTCAGTTTATCATCTCTAACATAAAAGAGAAGAAGCACAGAAGACATGTATTCAGACCTTAATAGCACGTAGTTGGTGCCATTTTTATCATTAAGGGTTTCCGTTGTTCTTCTTTTCCAATACTGACCTGCTGAACCATCATTCTTCAACATACTAGAGGCATTTAGCTCTATAACCTCTTGGAATCCGATAACATATATATCTGGTTCCACAACGGTCGTTTCTTGAGGGAAAAGCCAATGCGATAGATCTTTATTAGAGGTTGTTCCGGATAAGTTAAATGTTCCAACAAATATAGATATGTCTTGGTATATGGTGTATTGTGATTCAACCTTCAACATTTTCTCTGAAAGCCACTCGGTGACAGGATCAAAAATTAACACCGGCATTTGATCTGTGTTTTTACCTAAAAGTGTATCAATAACAACCTGTTTGCCCTTATCCACGAAATTGTTGATGTATATTCTGCTGAGTGATTTTGTCGCGTCTGATAGAGCACCAGCTAACCCCATCTTACCCTTCCTGCTAAAGCTTGATTTCAAAGCATTGGTACCAGTATAAATCTGAGAAATTTGATCGCCATGATCAGCCCATATGACTGAATGCTTTGAAAAGATTGGAGATGACTCCACCGAAATCCTAGAATTATTTGAAGCATAAGGCGACGAATACTCCTTCATACTGGTTCTTTGGGTCCTTCCTTTATTGAAATCAGAAAGATAAAACGCAACAGCAGCTCGTGAGATAACTTGTTGAACAACGTTCGTTCTATCCAAGCAATCAAGGCAATTCGTTCTAAAAACCCCCTGCTGTTCCATTATCGTCTCCTTATTATTAATGTCATAACAAAAATATCCAAAATTCTCAAGCGAACTCTGTAATGACTTCAGCACTCTGTCTGCATCAGCGTAAGTCTTTGATGTTTCCTGGTGAAAATCAAAATCCGTAAAGTACACCGAATCTGGCTTTTTTTCTTTCAAAGCTTTATAGTGTTCTCTATATGCTCTGCTTAGCTCGACCTCCGAAGATTTTGTTTTAGAAAGAAGATTAACAATATGTATGGGGCCGTATTTTCCATTAAGATTGGCAAAATGTTTTTCAAAAATAGGTTGAGAGGCATCAAAGCTTCTTGTTATTTGAACTTTTGGAGAAACTAGTGCTGTATCTTGCTCCCAAAACAAAGGAATAGAACCTCTTATTTGTGTATAAGCAAAAATATGTACACCATCATTTAATATTGTTTCTGTCTCCACAAAGTTGGCAACATTTCCATTGTCATCAACACCTCTTACGTTGAACCGTGTGCCTGTTCTTTTCCATGATTGTTTTGAAATGACAGTCAAAAGCGCAGTTTTTGCACCAATGACAGAACGCACACTTTGGGCAAAACCTCGAATTACTGTTGTCAGAAACCGATTCTCATCTAATGCCTGCTTGGGTTCATCGTCTAGATTGTTCCGAAAATGAATAATTTCCTTCATCATGAACGCATTCCACATGTAGTCCATATGAAATCTATCAAGTGACAATCTCTGAGAAGTTTCTACACCTCTTCCCTGTAATGTGCTTGTTAAATCAAAATCTGTGCTGTAGTAGAAAGAACCATCTGTCAAGATCTTGCGCAATTCATAGCAGGGGTTTTGTTCAAGATGAGTAGAATACGCACCCGGAATGTTGTCATCCTCACCCGTAATTGGATATCCGTTACTATTTAGTTCTATAAAATCCCACGTTCCAGATGTCAAACAATGAAATTCAACATCGTATATGCGATTAATTCGCTGACCAGTAGTTGGTGAAGCAACTTCAATCCGTCCTGTAATTATGCACAAAAATATGCTCTTCCCCATTGAGATCATACCTAAAAATCCTAATGGCTTGTGCTTTGAAAGTATCCTGTACCCTTTTCTATTAAATGTCTCTAATCTAACCAGTTCCATTGCACATTTTGAAATCTTTTTAATGTACCTGAAAAGCAGGACATGTGTTTCTCCTTCAAGAGCCAGTGTTCTGTCATGCCCAGCTTTCACCAAAAGACGCATTTTCCCCAACTGAAATGTATACTTCAGTGTAGCTATTGCTAAGTAATGTATAATAAAGAAAATTAAAGTCGATTATCTGGTGTTTGGCAGTTGGAAATCAGTGTCAGAAGACACATCAGCGGAAAATGTTGAGACAGGAATTGAATCGCCGTCTTAGCCGGACCTTACAGATCTAAAAAAAAAAAAATGTATCAAACGAAAATAAAATTAGATGTTAAAGCGTAATCTGGATCTCAGTTCGTGAGTAAATGTTTCCACAAGAAAATTATATATGGGTGAACTCTATATTTATAGATATGTAATATTCTTCTATAGAAATACTCTTCATGTAATCTCTGTCCCTCCGTAATTTCATCATCATAATGTGAGTGAAGCCCTTGTCTCTTCATAAACTGTAAATGTAATGCAGGTGGCCGGAACAACTCTAATAATATTCGCAAGTAAGCCCTTGTAGAATCCTTTTAGGCCTTCCTCTTTGGCAATCTTATATACAAGTTGACGTGCAGAAATTGTCCTTAGACCATTGTTAACCTGTAATCTTGACCGTATCACTTGTAGAGGATAAAGCGTCATAGTTGCTGTTATTTTAGATATTGCACTAGAGTATAAATACTCGAAAGTCGTCAATTTTCGTTCTGGGCTTCCTTTCCGAAGGATAAAATGATGTTTGAATGTATCATATATTGAAAATTGAAGTGCCCCTTGAGAAACGTTTAGTAAAGCGGGTGAAAGTCCTTTGTAGTAGCCTACGAAGCCTTCGTAGCGGTAAATCTGCTTGATTCCATCAATAATAGAAGTATATGCTCCAGGTGCTTGTCTAGATGTCGCAATCATTCTTGTTTTAATGACCCATATCGGATTTGTAAGAATAGAGGTTGTCCAGCCAGCCCCAAAGGCGCTCAGTAAATATTCGGCCGAATTAAGGTTTGAGTCATTGAATGTGCTATCGGTATACTTCAAGATTAAGTCCTTATATTCTCTGTAAAAAGAGAAATAAAGTGCCCATGCTGCTGTAGATCCCACTAGATTTGGTCCAACTCCTCTGTAGACATTTTTTATTACACTCAAGCCATGAACCTTCCCATCGGCAGAAGTCGAAGTAAGTAAAAGATGGCTGATTATATTTTTGACGGCCTTCCATTGTGACGGTGACGTTTTATCAAGCTGCATTCGAAGTTTCATAAAGTCCAATGGATGTGACACCAAAGTAGTTGTAAAGCCTGCCGAAAATCCAGCAATTCCTTCCACTAAATTTGCTCTGTACTGACTCGCTTCTGTTATCCCATCATCAGGGGGTGTGTTGTTTAATCCCTTTATCGCTAGAGTCCTTGCATCTGTCACTTTCCCTCCAACAGCATCGTCTACCATTACTTAATTGATATTCAGTTTTCTAATTTCTTCACTTCCACTTATAATATATATTTGTTTTATTAAAGATGTTTTCACGACCAAAATCAAGACATGTACTTCCTAGTGTGAGCGTACATTTATGTGGGGTATCCAGGATCAAAAAAAAAAAAATTAATCAGACGCGTCGATGGACGATCTTTATGAGGGAGATAAGATGAAGCGGAGAGTGGTACGTACTCCGAATTTCAGTACAGAAAAGCGTGGTTAATTGCCAACTAAGTACCGGTTTAATTGTAGGGTTATATGATCCAGTTGCACTTGGATACAAGTACTTGAAATCGTCAAAAGGTTTATTTACCGTACGTTGTTTGAATTTCATTTCCTTCAAAGGAGTTCGATGTAGCGAAGAAAATCTATCTCCGTTATCTTTTTCTTTTCCTGTCCTTTACTTGCTGCTGGCAGATAAGACCAATCAGTTTGTTTATTTGATGGCATATTTGTGGAGGTATATCACATAAAATAATGTGTGGAACATTTCATCGATCATCTAATTTCTATTTACTGCAAACATAGCAAATGTTGTACCTTCTAGACTTTATTTTTGTGAAAAGGCAGAAGTCAAGCGTGCCCCATCTTAGATTACAGATAGCCACCGGAGTCAGGACACTCGCAATAACTGAAAAATTTTGGTTATAAGGACGTGCGGTTGGACATTATTCTGAAAACTTACCCATTGAATTTTTTTTTTTTTTTTCAGTTATATTAGGAGTAACAGAGTTCTCGGGTTTCATTTTCTTTCCTCTAAAAGATCTTTTGCACCAATGACCAGCTCATCACGTACCTTTTCAAGGGTAATTCACACTTTACAGTCACATCAAGCAATGTCATCTCCATACAAAAAGCTTAAGCTCTCAATTGAAAATCCGGTTCCTTCCGATTACGAGATTTCTCGTAAGCAAACTCCAAAGCCAATTGTTGAGGTTGGTAAGGAGTGTGGAATTCTCGATTCGGAGTTAGAGCCTTACGGAGCCTACAAGGCCAAGGTGAAATTGAATGTTTTAGACCGTTTGACTGCCAGAAAGAACGGAAAGTATGTTCTTGTTGCTGGTATTACGCCTACGCCACTTGGTGAAGGTAAATCTACAACCACAGTTGGTATTGCACAAGCCATGGGTGCCGTTTTGGGAAAGAGAGTCTTTGCAAATGTCAGACAACCTTCCATGGGCCCTACTTTTGGTGTTAAAGGTGGTGCAGCTGGTGGTGGTTACTCTCAGGTTATTCCTATGGATGAGTTCAATATGCATCTTACAGGTGATATCCATGCTGTTTCCATGGCTAACAACTTGTTGGCTGCTGCATTAGACACCAGAATGTTCCATGAAGCTAGACAGAGTGACAAGGCTCTGTGGAAGCGTCTTTGCCCAGTGACCAAGGATGGCTCTAGGGATATTCCAAGGGGTTTGTTGCCAAGGGTTAAGAAGCTTGGTTTGGACAAGAAGGATCCAAATGAATGGACCGATGAGGAGATTGGAAAGTTTGTGCGTCTTGATGTTGATCCTGAAACTGTTACCTGGAAAAGAGTTGTTGACTTGAATGACAGATCTCTTCGTGGTATCACCATCAACGAGGCTCCAACTGAGAAGGGGCTCACAAGGAAGACTGGTTTCGATATTTCTGTTGCTTCTGAGGTCATGGCTATTCTTGCTCTTTCAACTTCTCTTGAAGACATGCGTAAAAGATTGGGAAACATTGTTGTTGCATCTTCGAAATCCGGCGAGCCAATCACTTGCGAGGATTTGGGCTGTGGTGGTGCTTTGGCCGCCATTATGAAGGATGCTGTCAAGCCAAACTTGATGCAAACTTTGGAAGGAACTCCTGTGTTCGTCCATGCCGGACCATTTGCTAACATATCTATTGGTGCATCTTCCATTCTTGCCGATAAGATTGCCTTAAAATTGGCTGGTACTGACTCTGAAAATCCTGATCCCGGTTACGTCGTTACTGAAGCTGGTTTCGACTTCACTATGGGTGGTGAGCGTTTTCTTAATATTAAGTGCAGAAATTCTGGCTTGTCTCCTGATGTCATTGTCATTGTTGCTACAGTCAGAGCTCTTAAAGTTCATGGAGGTGGTGCCGCTGTTAAGCCAAACCAACCTTTGGCACCTGAATACACAAGCGAAAACTTGGATATGTTGAGAAAAGGATGCACAAACTTGCAAAAGCACATTGAGAACGCCCGCCAGTACGGTGTTGATGTTGTTGTTGCTATTAATCAGATGTCTTGTGACACTGCCAACGAGCATGAAGTTATTCGTAAGGCCTCTCTTGAAGCCGGTGCCGTTGATGCCGTTACTTCTAACCATTGGGGAAAGGGTGGTGAAGGTGCGAAGAAGCTTGCTTTGGCTGTGATGAAATGTGCTAACAAGGAGTACCCTGTTCAGCAGACTAGAGATGAACATTTCCATTATTTGTACAGTGTCGACGGTGCTTCGACAATTAAGGAAAAGATTGAGGTCATTGCCAAGAAAATGTACAATGCCGATGCTGTCGAATTCTCTCCAAAAGCCGTCAAGAAGCTCGAGGAATACACTAAGCAGGGATTCACAAATCTTCCTATCTGTATGGCCAAAACCCAGTACTCTATTTCCCATGATCCAAACTGGAAGGGTGTTCCATCTCATTACACCTTCCCTATAAAGGATATTAAGGCTTCTATTGGTGCTGGTTACTTATATGCATTGGCCGACAAGATTCAGACCATTCCTGGTTTGGCTACAAGATGTGGCTTTATGAATGTGGAAATTGGAAAGGATGGTGAAATTACTGGTTTGTTCTAAGTGATTTTAACTTAGTGGTACAATCTATTTTGCTACATTTATTTTTCTTTTTTTCTTTTGACTGCTAAAGGAATACCTTGGTGTGTATAATGGTTATTGTGCCCTACGTAATATAGATATGAATTGAAATTCTAGGCCGCCTGCCATTGATTTTTGGTGGTATTTATTATTTAATATTTCTATATTCGTATGGCTAGAGGTAAAACGTAGGTGGTATGAATCATCAATCTCTTGAAGAAACCAGCTGTACAAATGATCTTCTATTGCCTCTATTATGTCCTCCTCTGCTTCCCCTTCCAGATCTTCTTTGACTTGAACCACGTCTAGAGTGTCCTCCTCCTTTACTGCTATTTCTGTTACTATTGCTGGATCCGCTTCCAGTTTCATTTCCGTTTGCGCTTCCGTTTCCATAACCACCTCTATTCCAGTTCCCACTAACATTTACACTTTTATTTCTTGTATGACCAATTCTGGTGCTTCCTTTGCGAGCACCACCATTTCTTTGCTTAGGCAAAACAAGTTTAGAGTCGCCATGCGTGTCTTCAAAAGAGTTATAGCTACTGAAACTGCTAGTAGAACTTAAACGTTGATGCTCGTAGTTACCTGACCTTTCCCTTCTTCTGCTGTTTCGTTTTTCGTTTCCTCTTCCAGTTTCAAATTCGTCCATTGAAATATCTCTAAAAACTTTTCTTTTTAAATTTTCTTTATTTTCATCATCTTGCTCTCTGATATCTCCTGCTTCTGCACCCGTCGTCATGCTACCTCTTTTGTGCCTCATACTACTATCACTCCTTCTCCTTTCTTCGGCCATCGTAAGATGGTTTTTGGCGTTATCTGTTTTGCTGTGTTCCTCATTATGTGCGGATGAAAGTTCATGGGTGGCCCGCTCGTCATTGAATTTTCTTATATCCTCCTCTGTATCGCTGTCGCCATTTGAATTTCTTAAACGCGCCATCAGCTCCTCGTTTCGATTCATTTGTTTTAGTACATCCTCGCATTCGGCCATTACTATTCCTGTTTTTTCACCATGTGTTTTTGTGGCACCAGCAAGAGCAACTAACGCTTGGCTAACCGATTGCTGTCGCTGAGCATACATTTCTTCCAATCGCTCCGAATTCTTCACCACCACCTTATAAGAAGCCATGATTTCAGGTTCCTGTCTTTTCAGAAGGTCCATGTTACTCTCCAAAGTTTTCTTTCTGTCGTCAACAAAAGAATAAAGCTTTTGTTCCAAATCGGAGACCCTCTTTCCCATTAATCTTTTGTATTCATTTTGAGCCGTAACGATTGCGTCATATGATACTTTTAGTCTCTCGCACTCTGAAACTGCCATCTCTTCCTTTTCCATAAGCATTTTTACCTTTTTCCTCATATCATGAGATTCAAATTGTAAATTATCAGCTTTGGAAAGTGCTTCTGTTAGCTGTGCCTCAAGATCGGCTACTCTTCTTTCTTTTCGTTTTAATAGAGCTTCTGACATATCGCTTTCATGTTTAGCATTAGATAATTGTTCCACAAGATCATCATTCCGCTTCCGTAAAATTGAATTCTTCTGCTTAGACTCACGTAAACTTTCTTTTGTCTCATTCAAATCCCCGCTCAATTGATCGATCTTGGATTGTAATTGGTCGATCACTCTTGATGTAGCAGATGATGTATACACAGAACGTCCATCTGTTTGTTTTTGAGGACTCGACATTTTCCCGCTAAATTCCTACACCGACTAACTTTGGCAGCTTCGTCGAATAAATAAATCGCAAGTTCGTTATAGGATGTTGATAGATTGTTATAACGTCTTTTTTTTGTTAGGGAAAGAACAAAAAAAAAAAAAATTTAGACAGCGTAAAACAGAATGTAATCAATTAATTTATATTTATTTGTTCTGTCTAAATAGAACAACCATTTGAGAGTATATTGATGGGTTTCGAGGTCTGTCAAGCTGACCAATCGTTTTGATACATGTAAAGGGTCACTGTTGAATAAAAATTTATTACGAGAAGTTGGATAAGATTAACCCCCGTCTTTTATTCTAACGGTCCATCCTTTCTCTCTTTTTCTTCTTCACCCTATATCATGGTACAAATTTTGAACAATTGCTTGTCGTCGTTGATGCGAGATTGATATTTACATTTTTCTCGCTGGCTATTTACCTTTTCTATTACACCAATAAAAAATACATTGTTACTTGTATTAAGTTTGCCTTTTTGAGCACTATAACATCGTACACATGAAAATTTCAGTTCAAAAAAAAGGTGCGATTTAATTATTTAGCGCCTCAATTCAGACATTTTTATCGAGAAATTCAAGGCTTCAGCATGATTACAGTATACAGTCGGGCCGCTATCAAAAAAAAAAAATCTGCAAGCAGAATTGGTTTCTATTATTTAGAAATAAAAGAGCAGAGATAAGAAAAGAGTGAGAACTTTATATATTAATATAACGCAACAGGCATACTAGAAGACAGGAAGAATGAAATAATATAAGATGAAAGTCAGACAAGAAAGAATATGTCTATCCTGTAATTTTACAAGCAATTTTCAACTCCACTACCTTAATTCTTAACGCCAAATTGCTGTTCAACAGCTTTAATAAGATGGTCGACAACTTCGGGATTGATCATAGTACTGGTGTCACCAATGCCATTAGCCTCACCAGAGCAGACTTTCCTGATAATACGACGCATGATCTTTCCGGATCTTGTTTTTGGAAGGTCGTGAACGATGATAATAGATTTTGGAGCAGCAAATGGTCCAATGCTCTTTCTCACAGTCATTCTTAGTTCTTTTCTCAATGCTAAAAGAGAGTCTTCATCATCTGCAATATGAGGGTCTTTAAGCTGAACGGCAGCAATAACTGCCTGACCAGTAAGATCGTCACTAATTCCAACAACTGCATCCTCTGAAACCTTTTTGTTGGCCAAGAGAACAGATTCGATCTCACTTGTGGAGAGCCTGTGACCGGAAACGTTAACGACATCATCAACTCTACCCTTAATCCAGTAATATCCATCATGATCTCTACCAGCACCATCACCTGTGAAATAGTATCCTGGGTATGGACGTAAATAAGCGTTGAGGAACCTTTGGTGACAGTGATAAACAGTTCTTGCCATTGATGGCCATGAGGATCTCACAGCAAGAACACCCTCAACATCATTTCCTTCCTGAATCTTACCCGATGTTGGATCTATAATCACGGCATCCACACCAAAGAATGGAAGAGTTGCAGCACCAGGTTTTGTAGGAACTGCGCCAGCAAGGGGAGCAATCAGATGAGAACCCGATTCGGTTTGCCAGTATGTGTCAGCAACATGGCAGCAGTGGTGACCGATTTTTTCATCGTACCACTCCCAAATTTGAGGAGCAATTGGCTCACCAACAGAGCCTAGCGTTCTCAATGTACTAAGATCGTACTTGGAGATCTCGGCCTCGCCGGACTTCTTGAGCATACGGAGAGCGGTTGGAGCCACATAGAAATGGGTGGCCTTGTTTTTCTCAATAATCTTCCAAAAACGGCCCATGTTAGGATAAGCAGGTGTACCCTCAAATATAATTGTGGCGGCACCTAAGGCAAGTGGACCATAGACAGAGTAGGTGTGTCCAGTAATCCAACCGACGTCACCGGCAGTAAATAAAATATCCTCAGGCTGGACATCAAAGACATAGCGAGTAGTCATAGCGGCTCCTAAAAGATAGCCACCGGTACAATGAACAACACCCTTTGGAGTTCCAGTTGAACCTGATGTGTAAAGAATGAAGAGAGGATCTTCGGCATCCATAGAAACCGGAGGAATGTATCCGGGATACTCTCTAACCTCGTCCTGCCAGAAATAGTCTCTTCCCTCAACCATCTCGATTTCTGGATTGCCTGTTCTTTTATAGACAAGAACTTTTTCAACGTCTGGGCAATTCTCAAGAGCCTTGTTTAACAGCTCCTTAGTATGCGTAATTCTTCCACCACGTTTACCCTCATCGCAGGTTAAAACAACCTTTGCATCAGCATCAAAAATTCTCTCTTTGATCGCACCGGTCGAAAATCCGGCAAAAATACAGGAGTGAACAGCACCGAGTCTGGCACATGCCAACATAGCAATGACAGCCTCTGGAGTCATTGGCAAGTAGATAGCGACCCTATCACCCTTCTTAACACCCCAAGAACGCAGAACACCAGCAAGTTTACAAACCTCGAACAAAAGCTGTTGGTAGGAAAGCTTTCTGCATTCCCCTTCGTCATCAGCCTCAAATATCACGGCAGTTTTATCTGGTGTGCTCAATGCGAACCTGTCAACACAATTGTAGCAGGCATTGAGTTTTCCGCCTAAAAACCATGAAATGACACCTTCTTTCAAGGATCCCCATTTGACGTGATCGAAGTCACGATCCCATGAAAGGAACCTGTGAGCCATTTCTCCAAAGAACTTTTCTGGCTGCTCAATGGATTCTTTGTACATGCGCTTGTAGTCATCCAAATTCTGCAACGATTTGCGAGGCTGCTTTTCATAAAATTCCTTAGGAGTTGGGCGAGGAACGACATTGTCGGCCTCATGAACTATCTGATGGAGTTTTTGTTCATCCATGGTGAGAGTTAATAATAAATATCGGAATCAATCGTAGTGATGATATTTAGATAAAGATGCCAGTGATTGGACAGATTAAACACCTTAATTAGTAATATCAAAAGAGGAAATTAGAAGAAACACTAAATTGAAACTTGGTTTTATACAAAAACAAAAAGAAAGGGAGGAAGGGAGGAGGAAAGAGAACGCACAAATCTGATGTACTTGAGTCTACACTTTATTCTCACAGCTAAAGCATGAAAAGAGAAAAAGTGAAAGTTTTGAGCTAGAAAAGGATAATAAGAATAAGAAAAAAAAAAAAATAAAAAAAAAAGTAATTGTAATTATAATAAGCAATACAGTAGTAATGTTAACGCAAGAAGATTCCATATTGGTACTAAGCATTTTCCCGCTAACCCTTCTAGTATTCTACATCCGATTGAAAAGGATTTGGAACAGTGCCCGAAATCGGAATTGCCCCCCAGTTGACCGATGAGGCATTCTTTTGCACTTCCCCGAATCAAGGTCCTATTTGTGCTCTTTCCCTTAGTCCCTTACCTTATTTCCTCTTACCCATCTTTTTGGGTGCTTAAACGTAAATTACATGCTGCATCATTCGGTCCAACTTAAATTTCGCATGTTCTTTTACTATGTAAGCGTTGCGAACTTATATTTTCCCAAAATGGTTATTTTCGATCGTAATTACTCCGAATACAATTATATCCAACGTATGGTGCTTTCAGTATGCCCCGTTTTTTTCGTTTTCATACTCGTACCACGAGAATTTTTTTCAAATCTTGAGCGCTTCGAACGAGTTCCCTCATTACTCCAAGTCAATCACCATATCTCAAAATTTGTTACTTTCCACAACTCCTTCAACTATCCTCCCAGTATACATACTGCTAAACGCAGTTACAATTACATGCATCTATCTTTCTCTAGCAGTTAATCCTTCTTGAACGTCGTCCTATATCTTCAATTTGTGAGGAGTTCTAAGAACAATAGGCTTGTGACAACTCCAAAAAAAAAAGTTTTATGGCTTATTATTGCACTAATTAATTGTTTCTAGATTTCTGCCTCAGATTACATGTCAGATTATCAAATATATGTACTGTTAATATGTATTGTTAGCTTTACCGGATTACTCCGCTTATCGAATTTTACTTCAAAACTACTCATTATCTGACACCTTGAATTTTAATTAAGGTCGAAACTTTAAAATTGAAAAGTATGCTTTGGGTCACTCAACGTTTTCTATACTTTACTTAACCTTAATCCATTTAATTGGCTTGGGTCCTCTCCCGTTGAGCAACGATTTGACTATAAACAACAAAAAAAAAAAAAAAAAAGCGTTGGGCAGGTTGGATCTTCCATGAAAAGAAAAAAAAAATTTACAATATTTGAGGATCTAACTCCACACAGCCTCATTATACATTATACACACAGCCTTTAAATAATACTGTTAATTAGCTGAAGACTAGTAGAGAGGGGCGGAAATACAAAAAGAAAATAAATTTTTTCCCTAATGCTTTCATGGTACAATAGGCCTTGGGGTATGTATACATTTCGTCGATTCAGTGGGTAGTAGGCCCAACAGCTCGTGGCAGTCCGTAGTGCGTCAAAAAAAAATGTATCTTCATACTCGGTGTACGGGTGTATTCAAAGAATTCTGGGAATATACGTGCTAGTTTATTAATGTGGATGCTAAGAACACGTCGAACAAATGCATATGCAACATCAAAGCATCCTTTTTTATTCATTTTGTTTGATGTCTCAGTTTCGATGTTTCCAAAGATATTGACACTGTATTTGTATTAGTAGCACCACTTTGGTTAATCAAACAATTAAAAAAATTAGATGTTAAGCCAACTCGTAATTGTCTAAAAATGGTTGAAAAGACGGCAATCTCTCATAGAACACTATCCTATTATATCTCTTCTTTTCCAATCAAAAATGAGCATCTTACAAGTGTGGAAATAAAACACAAATGCTTTAGTGAATGATGCTCAATCCGCGAAACCCTACACTAAAGTGCTTATGTAATCAGAAATTTATCTGGTTTTTGGGAAGCAAAGCAAAGTAATTGTTTCATCACTGCTTGATCTTTCTATTTATTTTCTTCTCGGAGGATAACTTTAGAACCGGAGCAGAGAACTTTTTGCTAAAACTACATCTCAACTAATTGACACTTGAGCCCTAATTTCAACAGCATTCAACTGTTATTATTAGGTAGATTAATGGATTTCCCGCCTATTTCATTTATTTCCTTGTACTAAAAAAATAAAAAATGATTGTCATTTTCCCACTATATTTCGGATGTTCTTCCCTGCTGTTTTTTGTAATCCCTCCTTTCCAGGGTATTTATTACCATATTCAAACTGTCCATCAAAGCTTTTTTTTTATAACAGTACGAGATAATCTGAGTCATACCGTTTTAGTGAATGGTACCCAAATTTAGAATGAAGCTAATTAATTTGTGTAAGGATGGTATGTCGACTAGCTAGATA
>ERZ746981.137-NODE-137-length-59263-cov-15.432957_pt1 | contig 59263 bp, 26 predicted proteins | sample MGYA00374948_ERZ746981 | MGnify/ENA primary metagenome ERZ746981 (study PRJEB28757, sample SAMN06711160) | food metagenome | host: microorganism | place: China:Harbin | collected 2017-01-30 | study: EMG produced TPA metagenomics assembly of the Analysis of...
GGAAGTTTTACTGTTTGAGATGTGTATTAAAGCAACTAAAGTGAATAGCAAGTATCGTGAGGGCAATTTAATAAATATTGGTGGATGTAATTTGATATCCAATAAAATACAAGTTACTTAAAAATATGTATAAGTTTGTGTACATGAATGTATATTGATATTTAGGTAGATAACTGCGTAAATATCTGTAAATATAGGTAGATGAATGTAAATGTAAGTGTAATATTTTTGTTAATTGCTTTAAGTGTGAGGCCGATTACTTTATGAAGTTTGTGTTATAACTAGTTAAAGAAGGGAAAAGTATAAAAGTAAAAATGAACTAAGAGAGAAGGTGAAATGAATGGGGTAAAAAAGGGGAAATACACATGCCTGAACCAATTAACTAAAATTTATAGTAAAGTATTTAAGTGATATTTAGCCACATATAAGAATGTAGATGGATAGATTGATGATTTAAGCATCTAAAACATTGATGAATCTTGAGGATAATGTAGATGTGGATGGTGGATATTTCAAGTATTTCAGAGATTGATATTTGTGAATATTCTAAGTACGATCGATATTTAAGTAGGTAGTGGATAGTGTAGAACAGATACATAGAAATAGTTAGATAAGTGAGTATTTCTGGATGCAGAGGCTGAAAGGCCATACCTATAAGGATTAAAGATATATTCCCTTTTGTTTCGTTCATTCTTTGTTTTTCACTTTTCTTTATTTAGTTTTAGTACTCAATATAGTGGTTAACCAGATTGTATATGGTAATCGGTGTCACACATGAAGGAAATTATATTGGAAGCATTATGGTGGATTCAAATAGATGAATATCGGGAGGTGTGATATATCCACCAACATTCAATACTAGTTATGGGAGAACTCTATAAAGTAATGGGTGTTAACATAAATATTACAGAAGCATTAATAGAAAAGCACCACTTACTTTAATATTAGAAGCAATGATTAGAGGTATTATTCGAAGTATTGATGGAAGCATGAATATTAGAAGTATGAATATCAGAAGCACTGATGAAAGCAATGATATTAAAAGCAATGATATTAGAAGGATGGATATTGGAAGCATGAATATTGGAAACATTGATATTATGTTAGAGGTTTTATTAGAAGCACTTTAGAAGCATTGGTAGAATTATTAGAAAAACGGATAAATTAAGTAATAGTACACAACTGCAGCCTTCACCGTCTGCCCCGGCTCAATCGCCAGCTCTGGTTCGGGTCGAACTTGTTCCACAAAGGAGAGATCTTCTCGGTGCGTTTGGCGAGGCTGAGCTGGCCGTGTTTGGCCGGGGAGTAGAACTTTGGAGCACACTGGAGCAGCCAGGAGGGGTCGATCTTGGAGACGCAGTGCATGTACTCCATGTTTGTGAGGATGAGAGAGTGGTAGAGGAGGTAGTTGAGGCCTGGTTTTCTGTAGAGGGCGGATGAGGGGTGGATGTGGACAGGAGTGTTTTCTGCGAGGGTGTGGAAGGAGTCGTTTGGGGATCGTTTGGCGCAGTTTTTGAAGAAGCCCGAGAGGAAGGCCTTGAGGATGGTGGGGGCAGAAGATGAAGAAGAAGAAGAAGATGTTGTTGCTGTTGCTGTTGCTCCCACCATCCCCGTCAACTGCCTAACCACCTCGCGGGCCCGGTGCAGAGACTTCCAGTGGAGATAGTGCGATGTGCACCAGGCCCGGCTGTAGTTGGCATCCTGCCAGCGGCGGTACACGGTCAACAGGGTGAGGTGGTCACCGGAGGGATGGTCGAACTGCCGCCTGGCACGATCGGCCTGGGCGCGGTGGTCACGTGGCCGCAGAAACACATCGGGCACGGAGATCATGGCGATGATGACGATGACGTCGCGGGAGCAGCCGAGGCGGAGCGACTGGAGGAGGGCCCGGGAGAGCAGCGGGTCCATGGGGAAGCGGGCCATGACCTTTCCCGGTGGAGTTATGCTGCCCCGCGGGGAAACGGCCCCCAAAATGTACAACTCGTGCAGGGCAGCGAGCAAAGCCTGCCGGGGTGGCGGGTCCATGAAGGGGAAGTGAAGCACGTGGGCCACGCCGAGGGCCTTGAGCACGAGCGCGGTGGTGGCCAAGTTGTGGCGGAGAATCTCGGGCACGGGGGCGGGGCACATGTCGTGGTCGTAGGCCCGCCGGGTGTACAGCCGGTAGCACACACCGGGCCCCGTACGACCCGCCCGACCCGCCCGCTGGTCCGCCTGGGCTCGCGACACGGGCTCCACGGCCAACCGGTCCATGCCCAGCCGCGAGTCGTACGCGTTCACCTTGACGAACCCGGGGTCCACCACGTACAAGATCCCGTCGATCGTGATGGACGTCTCCGCGATGTTCGTGGCCACCACGACCTTCCGCTTGCCCCGAGGTGTCGGCTCGAATATCCGCGACTGCATCTCCGACGGCATCGCACTATACACGGGGAGAACAAGCAACTCGCCGATGCCCCGGTCAGCGTTTCGCAAAACGGCCATTTTCTGCACAATCGCCTCGCAGCACGCCTCGATCTCCTCGCGGCCCGTCAGGAACACCAAGATGTCGCCCGCCGCGTTGTTCACGTGGATCTGCACCACGGTGTCGATCGCGGCCGCCACGTAGTCCGGCTCCGGCTGCCGTGAATGCAGGATTTTCACCGGGTACGCCCGGCCCGCGATGTGGAACACAGGGCACCCATCGAAGTACCGTGAGAACTTCCCGCTGTCCAACGTAGCCGACGTCACGATCACCCGGAGACCTCCCTTGCGTCTCCTCACCGCCTCCCGGAGCAACGCAAACAACACATCCGTCGCAACCGTCCGCTCGTGGGCCTCATCGAGCATAATCACTGAGTACCGACCCATGTCCGGGTCCACGAGCACCTCGCGCTCCAACATGCCGTCCGTCATGTACTTGATCACCGTTTTACTGCTTGTGCAGTCCTCAAACCGGATCTGGTACCCGACTTCCTGGCCAAGGGGGCACCCGACCTCCTCAGCCACCCGCTGAGCCACACTCTTCGCTGCCACACGCCTCGGCTGCGTGCACGCAATCATCCCGTGGGTCCCGTACCCCTCCTCTGCCAAATACTGGGTTATCTGCGTCGATTTACCTGATCCCGTCTCGCCGACCACCACCAGCATGCTGTTTTCTGCCACCTGCCGCATTAGCTGCGACCGCACCTTGAAGATCGGGAGCGACTCTCTCTGCTGCCGGATGCTTTTGAGGGTCGGGAACCCGCACTGCTGCAGGGATGATTCTGTTTTCCATTGGTCGACTGCACTAGGGGTGTCCTTAAAGTCTTTTGTACTTTCCTTAAGGTTTTTTGTACTTCCCTTTGAACTTTCCTTAGGGTCTTTCGTACTTTCCTTAAAGTCCTTTGTACTTTCCTTCAACCTCTCTTCTATATTCTCCATACCCATCGGATCCTCCTCATCCTCCCCCCTCTCCCTCTCCCGCCGGCTCCGCTCCGCTGCCCGCCGCTTCTCCACCTTCTCCTTCCTCGTCTCCGCCAGAAAACGCGACCCCTTCTCCGCCAGCCTCTGTAACGACTCATCCGACACCCGGACCGCTTTTTCCGGCTCATTCTGCCCGGTATGCCCCCTTAGCTCCCTCGCACTGCCCGCAAGGAACGGCGGAAGCTCCTGATTCAACTGGATTTCCACCTCTTGCCCTTCTTCGTCCTCTCCCCCCTCGGAACTCTCCTCATCAACTTCTGCGTAAGGATCTTCATCTTCAGCACTAAAATCCATCTTCGTCCGCTTCACCCCGTAGGCCTGCCTCAGCTGCATCATCTCCCACGCATCCACTCTTGTTTTTCTCTTTCTGGTGTGCTCTGCCGGCCCGCTAACTCCTCTTGTCTCTTTCCCCGTCGCCTGATCCACGTTTTTCATGCTGAGCGATATTTTGCCGTCCCCACGCACTTCCGTCACCTCTACCCACACCCTGTCCCCCACAGATACCACCTCCCGGGGGTCCTCTAACCGCCGGCCCGAGACCATCTGCGAAATGTGGCATAATCCGCTTCTTTTGTGTCTGTATCGCTCGTTTCTATGCTTATCATCATCTCTACTGTTTTCGCCTTCTTCAAGGGCAACAAATGCCCCATACGGCTTGATCGACGTCACAACACCTCTGTGTATCTCTCCTTCTTTGATATTTTCCATTTAACCAATATCTGCTTGCTGATACTTGCAGCTTGGACAGGTGCAAAAGTGATAAGATAAAAAAAAAGGTAAATACGAAGACAATAAAAATAAAGAATGCTCGACCCGGCACCACCTAAAATTTTCTCCCGTTGCCTAATTAGACATCGGGATTTTCTAGAATTGCAGTATTATCGAAAAGGTTGCCTTCACCTGGTATTACTTTCATTACTCTGTTAATAATCACTTTTATTTTCATTGTTCCTGTAAATTGTATTACCATCACATTTCTATTGCTTTATTCCTATCCTTTTCCTATAACTTTATTACTCTCACAATTTCTGTCACTTTCCTATTACTTCATTACTCTTCCTATCACTTTCTGCTACTTTCACTCGTACAGTAATTGTTTTATCGCTTTTGGTATACTATGACTACCTGAATACTCCTCTTCTCAGCATTATCCTAAATACTTCTCAGTATTATCCTAAATACCACCACTATTATCCTAACCACTCCTCTTTCTCACAATTTTTCACTTCTCAGATCACTCTTTATCCCCTCATATCCTCACAAACAACTTCCTGGTGTATGACATTCTTAGGGCAATCACTGTACCCGCAGAAACAAGCCCCAGAATACCAACAAAGATCGCAAGACGATCAAATCCTTGAATTCCATCAACTTCTCCCTTTGGAATAAACGATCCACCAATGGAAGGTCCAATTAGAGCGGCAATTCCTCCACAAAAGAAGAAATACGCTAGACACGAGGATAGCTCCTTCCCTGGCAATATCTGTCCTGCAATTGCAGGTGTTAGGCACACCGGACCACCGGAAGCAGCTCCCCAGGTAATGCAGAAGGCCAAAGTTGAAGCTGTGTCGTTGCAATTTGTCCATAAGGCCAACGGAAGAATACCCGTGGCCAATAGAAATATGATATCAACATTCATCCGACCAAAATAGTCGCCCAAGTAGCCCGGAAGAATTCGCGCAAAGCATGCAACTGCATTCACTATAGACACGTTGTACGTCTGAAGAGCGGGTGCAACGTTTAGCCGGCGGCAAAAGAGATCAACATAGAAAAGACCAGGGAAAAGCGAGAGCGTGAAAATGAAAAATGTCATGGAAATCAACTGGAGTCTCCAGTTTTTGAGCACAGAGAAATCCAACCGCAGGAAATTCTGGCCCTCCTTCCGTTTAGCCGGACGAAGCCTTGGCTTGAGGAATATAACCGCAGCCAACGTCATCGGAATATAGAGAAAGCCGATAATCCGGTTGGCCCAAGCAAATCCAACCTTGTCAATAAGTTCACGAACGCCGATCGGCCAATAGACGCCGGCGATCGACGCGCCGGCAGTAATTATCCCCTGGACCAACGCTTTCCGCTTGTTGAAGTACTGGAAAAGAACTCCCGTCGCATGAATGTACATTGTGCCCGAGCCTAGACCAAACATGATTCCCTGAATCACAAATAGCTGCCAGACTGCGTTCTGGAGCGATAGAAACATAAAACTTAGAATTGCCAATATTCCACCAATGAGAACCATCATCTGCGGCCCCACATAGTACATGCAAACCGTCGAAGGAACACCAAGCGAGAATGTGAAACACCCCTGGATGGATCCTATAACTGAGATCTTGCTACTGGAAACTGTGGGATAGGTATGCTCATAATACGTCTGATAAACACCAAACGAGTTCACCATACCGAAAGACATCGCCATAATCATCGAGGCGGCTGCAACAACTAGCCATGCCCTCAGTCCTCCCTCCGGAAAATCCGTATATGCTGCTTTTTGATCCGTAACTGGTTGTTCTTCCTTATCGCTAGCGACCAAGCTCGTATCAGCTGCATCTTGCCCATTAGTGCTAGACGAGTCATGAACTTCCATCTCTTTTGACTTCAGTGCATTTTTGGACACCTTCTGCGTCCCTTCCATTTTACTTTTTTGAATTTTTATCCTGTATGAGCACAAAAAATTGGTATAACTGTCCTATCTGAGTGGTGCTTTTTTCTTTTTTCTTTAACTCCGTATCGCTTATCTGTATGTCTGAAATTAATCTATTGGAGTTGTTCTATACTGCGCCGCAGCAATTCAGATTGTATATGATTCGATCCAAATTCTTCTCCTGACTAAAAGAGGTCTGTTTTATATAGGTTTATTTATGAACAGAACAGAAAAGATATTTGGCAAGCTATGTCATATCTCCGGTACTTCGATTTCTATATTTGCATGCAACTGACAAAAAAAAAAGAAAAAAAAAATTCGTCAACATTCGAGGGCCCGCGAATCTTCTCCATCGGGAAATTACACCGAATACTTAACACCCCATTATTGTTAAAGGCCTTTACATGCCGAATGCTCGCTCGATAATGCATCCCGAACTATCTTTTTCAAGAACTATTACAACATCCTATTTAACAAAAATAAAACTTACGTGATAAGTATGTCACGTTCGTTTGTTCCGCTCTATCGCTTTCTGCCAAGGACTTTGAAAATTTTTGTTTCCGTTAACCGAATCGGTCTATTTGCCTAGGAAAGAGAACAATCTTACTTGGAGAATTGCGAAATTATGGGGAAACGCCTTTTATCATGAGAGGAGGGGCGGATCAGCAAGAAGAATGCTACTTCTCCATTTTATTAATTGCATGGTAGTTCTCCACTTTAAATCTTCAATAAAGGCAAATGATCTCTGGATGAGCTCCTTCCTGTTTGAGAAGAGCATTTTCCCAAAGAAAAAATATAATTCAAACGCAAAAGAGCAGCCATAACAATGCCCAATATACGAGAATAACATCTGATTAGTAATAACACATATGGTCGCTTGCAAATTTGTGATTCTGCATAATCCTGGAAGGGTTCACTGTATCTATGACAAAATACTGATATATGCAATAAACCACACTACATTAATACTCGTTTGATAGTTAAAGTAGCTTACATGAGCATTGCCAAAGCTCGTCCTTTCTTATTTGCGGTATTTGATATTTATTAAAGTTGATGTAGTACGTAATATTTCGAAAAAGACAGTCCTTACTCTATACAAAGATTAAGCCTGAATGGTTACCATTCCCCATCGTATTAGTTAAACATCTTTTTATATTCGAGCTTTACGTATTTCCATTGCGGTCACTTAATCTATTTCTATTTATTACTTTATTTATAATGTTCTCATTCCATTAATTTACCTGTTTCAAACGAAGCTGTCACTATTTGGAACATCAAACTTTGGAAGATGAAGCTCCACCAATTGCAAGCGTTTGTCGTTGTGAAAGAATTCAGACCTGGCTAACGAATTCAGACTTTTAGCATTATCAATAATTTGAGAACGCGATCTTCTTTCGCACACATCTCCAAACGTCTTTAGTAGTTGCGTCCATTGGATGTTTGGACATATATCATTGTACGATCTGTATGGACCCTTGATGGCTCTTTCAATCGTATATCCGGAGTTATTTAGAATAAACAATATGGCGCTTATATTGTATCTGAGCATGGTTCCGAGTTCCTGAATGCTCATTTGTGCTGATCCATCACCCTCAATCGTGATCACTTTTCCGGGAAGATGAAAGTCTCTTAATGCCAAGGCAGCACCTAATGTTGCTGGCAAAGCGTATCCGATAGATCCCCAGAAACATTGATTTAGTATACTGGCTCCATTCATCTGTAAACGTGTGGCAGCAACCATGAATGAGCAAGTTTCAACAACCAATATGTCATTTGGTTGGAGTAAAGTTTCCAATGAGGATCCCACATCGCATTCTGTCAATGGTGCCCGCATCCTGTTTCTGATACTCCTGACTGTTTGTTTTGGAATGTTTGTGTATCGGACCGCATTATTAACCTTACTTGTGTCCACAAGTGAAACCAATCTCGGAAGAACATCCATCATGGTTACATTCGTGAACAACGGGCCATTTCCAATCCGAATGTACTGCGGGTTGACATCAATGGTCTTATCTTTAGGCAAGCGTGCAGAGAAAAAACCCGAATTTATCTCATTATCGAAGTTTCCAATCCTAAGTATGAGATCAGAAGTCTCAATTGCGTCAGCAATCCGATCATCGCCAGCCCTACCATAATAGGTGCCAATAAACCGACTCAAACTCTCATCTATTATACCTTTCGACATCGGCGTGTCGAAGAAGTTCACTTTTTCCTTCAATAAGTTCACAAACTTACCAAATGCCCCGTTCATCCGGAACTTAGATATGAACACATCTCCTAGTAGAGAAACATTCTGCGACTGGTATATCAAATCCAATATCTGGTTGCTGATCCGCTCAACTTCATTGCTGGTGCATTTCGATGTATATTTAAGCTGGAGTGGCTTCTCCACTAGCCGGCTGGCATTAACCGGCATCTCTGTTAGATCACATGGAACAAATATATAACCGGGACGAGATTGTTCCCAAATGGCCTCCAAAGTTTTATCGATCTCGTCACACGAAGATTCGACATCAGTATTAACAGAAGCACATGAAACAGAGAAGTTTGTTGCAATATTCTGATATATGTAATGGTTTGGTTTTTCATAAATCTTCCTGTTTGCCACCAAATGATGAAAATTCTTTGGCTCCGAGTTTTCCTTCTCCTTTAAAGAGCTTGTCCCCACTATGTGAACTAACGGAACAAACTCAGAGTAAGCGCCTGCAACTCCGTTTATTGCACTAAGCTCTCCAACACCAAACGTGGTCAAAAGTGCCGACATTTGCTTTGAAGTCTTTGCGTATGCATCTGCTGCATATGCTGCATTTAACTCATTACAGCATCCAATCCAGTTCAACTCTCTCACAGAGTATATGTGATCTAATAGCGATAAATTGAAGTCTCCCGGGACTCCAAACACGGATCCTAGACCCAACTGGGAAAGCCTTCTAAATATGTATTCAGAAATGGTAATCAATCCATTCTGTCTCAGTCTTAACTCATCGGACTCATCAATTGTGTTTTGCTCCAATCTAATGGGTGCCATTTTTTCTTTTTGAATCCTTGTACCTAAATTGTGATGGTGAAGAACGTAACAGCCAATAAGATTCTTGACTATGTACTTTCAAGCACTTTTAAATTAAAAGAGAAAGTTGAACCTTTTTATAATTGTGTTACCGATCCCCACTTTTGCATTGGATGTAATAGATTTGGTAATTCCGTCACGTAGAACCGCCAAAATAGTCGTTGTACTCACTATGAAATTATCCGACAGCCGAGGGTAACCGATCTGGCTTCCCATTATTCCGCAATGCTCACCTCTTTCTGCCCGAACATGATGGCTCTAAAATTTTTCTCGAAGCTACCTTTCATTGCTCCACACTTTTTTTTTTTTTGAAGAGGAAATCTGCGGTAATGAATGGAGAACAACGGCCATCAGCGGTAATTAGGGGCAAATATCGGTATTACACTGGTCACGAATATTCATTTTTGATTTCCAAATACATACTTTCCTACATACGAATACACATGCTTATTGCAATTTAAATAGAACCAAATCAGGTTAACGTTTATAGTAGCTTATGGCTGTCGCTGTGCTCAAAAACCGGTTCGCATATTTTAACGCTGAATAACAATAAATAATATATATACCAATCCTAAAAAGAAAAAAAAAAAGCCTTTATGTTTTGTATTTCCCAAACCGTTGTATTTCCTTTAATTACAAATTTCCACCTGAATCTCACTTTCAATCCTCATTGATCTCCTCATTTGCATCCACGAGATACCAAGTAAACCCAATTGCAAGCTTGAATGGATTCTGTGTCTTATCATTGTAATTGCTCTCATTGACGGACATCGTCTCTATTTTCACAATCCTACCCACGAACCAATCACGTTTCGTCATATTAACAGGCATTCCAGAACTCTTTAATTCCCTAAGATAATAATTAGGCGCTCCCATATTGAAAATGGCCCAAGGCTGCTTGGTTTGCTCTTTTTCCTCCTCCTCACTTCGATTCAAAGCGGAAAGTTCATAGTCAACATCTTCATATGGTGTAGGGTTGAGTGTTCTCAAGAAGAGAACCAGATCACCATTTTTGAAGTTCCTGATTGCAAGTCTGTGGCCCAGTTCGTATCTCAAACTGGTAATATCGACTCTTTGTGCATTTTTCTCTTTTTGGAGTCTTCTTGCCAATGTTTCCACGTCGTTAAATCTTCCGAAAACTTTTTCAATAAGCATCTTCCTGTCCAAAAACGTGTTTGTCATAAATTCGTTGAATTGCTTACTTTTATCTAGATCTTTCCACCGATCCATCAAGTGGCTTAGATGATCCAATGCCTTACCATTATCAGAACTTGTTTGGCTATGTTCACCCTCATTCTCGGTTTCAACCATTTCTATGTCTTTATCTTCGTCTCTCGACAAATCAGTAAGATCCGTAAGTTGAAGTTTCTCCATACTTTGGTAGGAATTTTGTACAACATCCTCCGCAACAACTTCCAGCAACGCATCCTCGATAGTTGAGTCGGAAATTTTCTCTTCGATAGTGTTTTCCATCTCTGCCGAGAGCAATTTCTTCTTTTTCGCCCTTAGTCCCTTCACTCTCTGCACAGCAAAGCCACCTTTGTCGTCTAATGCCAGCATTAGACCAATAGACTCTAGTAAAAGACAAAATGTCACCATATCTTCGTGGCTACGGTTGATAAATGTTGCCAGTTTCATTATTATGCTATCAACAAGCATGCTAGCATTGTTCAACACACCTAGAAGTTGCTCATACTTAAAATTCTTGCCTTCATCTTCCACTTCAAAGACCTCCTTCCGATCATCTTCCAACTCCTCGATTTTCAACTTCAACTCGTTGATCTCACGCTGATTCATCTGTGACTCCTTTTTGAACTCGTCCTCCTTCTGGGACAAGTTCTCAATTAAGTCGTTATTTGTATTCTTGACATCTTCATTCTTCTTTTCCAGCTCCTTAATCTTCTCTTCCATCTGCTTCTGCTTCTTTTCCATCTTTTCCTTCTGCAAAATAACAACCTGTGTTTGCTTCTTGAGCTTTTCCACCTCATGCGCTTTTTCCAGACTCTCCTTTTGCGAAACATCAAGCTCCAACCTGAGATCTGCAAGCTCCTTTTTCATCTTATTTGCAGCTTCACCTTCACTGGACTGCTCAATCTTCTGTATTTCGGCCTTTAATTCCTTATTTTCCAATTCAAGGTTCTTGATCTTCTCCTCATCAACACTGGGCGGTAAATTCACAACTCTCCGATTCAGCTCAATTGCATTTTCCATCTCATTAGACTCTCCCTTATTTGAGACATCATCCGTATTGCTAGCCACTTCTTCTCCATTAAATTGAATCATTACCGGATGATGCGACCATTGCTCATTGAACTGCTTGTATGTTTGCTCATGAAGAAGATTTTCAAGCCGCTTTATCCGGCTTCTATACCCTTCCACCAAAGCTTCCTGTTGCTTATCCTTCTGGTAACTTTTCACCTCCTTCATCTCAATCGCAAGACCATCCACCTCAAAGCTCTTCAAGTATTTGCGCAAAAACTTCGTGTAGACTTTGTCGGCAGCATCCATGGACCCCAAATTTCCGTATTCATTCATCTGAATATCTCCACTACTGCCATTATCACTCGGTTGCGTATCAGCAGCCACACTCAAACTGTTTAAGTAACGTTGAAGCTGGCTGACTACCGCTTTATCAATTGAAACCGACTCGAGATTCTTAATATAGTCAACTATATCACTGACTGCCACATGCGCACCTATGTTTGCAAACATTCCTGGACTGTCAACTTTATCGCTTGCACTTGTAATATTTGTCTCAATTTCTGGAATCGCCTGTTCCGCACTGCTAACACGTGATGGCCGACCGTTTATATGTTTTAATATATTTCCTAATATGTCCAGATATCCAACATGTGACGGTTCATTTATCGAGCTTGCCGATGCTCTCCGGATTCGAGTAATATTTCTGTTGTTGGCACTGTTTTTATTCCGGGTACTGCCGCTGTCCTCATTTCTGTATGTTGGAAGATTTCTGTTGATAAACACAGCCTTCAGATCTTTATCAAATTTAAATAACGACTGGTCCTCACCCATTCTTTCTATAAACTGCTCTAGCCATGTTTCTCTATTTTCTTTCTCAAGCGAGGACATCATTTCTATAACCTCAGAGGATTTGTGTGACAGCTTCTCCAAGCACATGCCGTGCTTTTTGTTGCCGAGAAACGCAATAATCAAAATTCCGAATGCTAATGGCAGATCTGCCACCACTGCAAGTTGCAACTCACAATTGCGCAAGTCGTTCAGCTTACCTCCAATATTTTCACCCATGAACTTATTGGCCTGAAGCATTTTTAGCTGTAAGGAGACTAAAGTGGCAAGAGTCGTCTGCACGATTTTCGCTTGTAATTCATGCCTTAATCCAAACCGTTGCGTCTGTATCTGGTACATCTGAGTTGCAAGATCTTCTATTTGCGAAATCTCATTCTCCTTTAATTGGTTATAAGATTCGATGAGCTTTTTTATTTTATGAATTGCAGTTGGCGAGAGAAATGATGAATCCGCACTGGTAGTTGTGATAAGCTCTTCAAACTGGGGAAGATCCTTTCCATATAGCATTGATGATTCAACAAGCACTCGGAACTTCTCAAGCTTCGAGTTATACTCTGTTGCCAGTGCTTCTTCTTTGGACTTGTCTGCCTTTTTGACAAACCGGATCTTGTAGTATTCGTACTCCTTTAAAAGGGACTTTCTTGGACCACTCATTTCCTTTCTTATAATCGCCCGAAGTCTCGCAAGCAACGTTTTAATACTCCCAATTAGCTTTTCTGCTCTTGCTGCATTTTCGGAAAGTACTGTCTTGTCAACTAGAGATGATAAAGATAGAGATGCACCGTTATGTCTTGCCGGAGAAGTGGAAAATGCCGCTTCGCTTGTTGAAGAAACACTAAAACGTAATTGAGCCAATCTATTATAATCTTCCTCCCATGTTTGGTGAATACTTCTATCCTGCAATGAAATAAAATCATCCACGGACTTGTTAAATAGCTTCTCCATCTCCTTATATGTTCCGTTGATGTATTGAATAAGGACGTTTAATGAGGTTAAAATGTTCTCAACCTCACGAGTTCCATCAATGCTGCTCTCACTGAATATAGTGCTCTTAAAATCAGATAAAAGCGCAGATTCCCAGCCAATGTTTCTCCTCATGAAGCTGAGAAAAGTTCTTAAAGCCGCCAAATCCAATTGTGTAGAGCTCAAACTTCCAGCCGTTGCATCATCTGAAGCCGTTTTCACATTTAGATCGCTCACTATTGATGTTAGCTGGGGATCTATAAGTGGTGATGGTAACGGTTTAATCATGCTGACCAAATCCAAGCTTTGGATATCAGTTAGCAGAGATTCAATCAACTGACTAGCTGTTTCGGGATTGAGAAGTGCAGGATCAAAAAATTTCCGATCATACACAAAGATCTGATTCACTTCCTCGTGTACCAGCATTGCAAACTTAAGTTTAATGCCAAATGATGTAAGAAAGAAGAGTCTTTGGTCTGGAATGTGGAAAATGTCGCTCACGTACTTTCTAAAAGAACCGATGTTTGTAAACTGATAAGAGCTAACCAAGACTTTCGTACCAGTAAACGAGTTATAAAGTGAAAGTGTTGATATTTCATTCTCATCGAGAGTCATAGATTCACCATTTTTTGTCTTTTTCCCTCGATATACCGAGCTCATCATAGAAAGTGGATTGCCATCCTGGAAATTCATTTTTGGAAGTCAGTTGGCAATATGATGATGCAATATACCGAAATGGTAGTCTCTGTCTAAGGTGAACGCCCCTTTTAAAGCTATAAATCTTCCCAAACCAGTAATACTTTTTGTTGGATGCCCTTTCTAGACCCTTTGGCCTCAAATTGTACCAATTGTATATCGCAGCTTACCTGATAAAGAATGGCAAGATATATATATCAGTCTTTCGCACTACCCTTCTTTAACAAGTACTAAGAAACACAGATTCAATTGGAATTTCAAAATCTAGCTACCTCTCTGATGCAGAAAATTGACTTGTAACAAATATGTCTCCGAAAAGAAATTCGAGTAATTGGTCTTGTCTCAATTTAGATATTTACACTGATAACACAATTGCACAACCACATTTATCGCAGGATCATGCAGATCATGCGACACAATGGGAAAGCGTGCATTGACTAATGGTGTACGGATGCAATTGTACTTGGGGGACGATGGCAAATGCAAGACAGGGGAAAATATGCCCTATCTGTGGTGAGTTAGTGCCAAACCAAATGATATTTATGTACTTATAGAAAGAGCCAATCACACTGTTCTTTATTTGTTGCTAACTTTGCAGTTTGTCCTCAAACTACTACCGTCACAGATCACGGCATATATTCATGGGCTGTGCAAGGCATTCTCAGAAAAGCACACAGTCCAGGCAGGCGAGTGAAAAAAATTAGACCCATAAACAAAAAGCGAAAATAATATCGGGAAATTGAATTTAAAATGAGTGAGTGGAGGAGCACCTGGAAAATTATTAAAAAAAAAAATACCCCCCCCCCCACAAAACAGTATTGGAATAAATTCCAGGCGAGGCCCGGGATGATCTGACTGGAATGAGATTCCAAGTTTAAGGGATCTTAATTTAGCTTATCTAATCAGTGGGCGCTTATTTATTGACATGAACCTCAAGATAGAGTACAGTGCACTTTCATTGGACACAAGCAAACGCAATCGAAAGGAAATCGATCAAGATATAGAGGCAGTTGAACTTCTAATAAACAAACACCTGAGCGAACCTTACTCGGTTTATGTTTATCGATTTTTCCTAAACAACTGGCCGGAACTATGCTTGATGGCAAAATGCGGGGGCAAACTTGTGGGTAGCATAATTTCAAAAGTGGAAACTCACCGGGATGTTCGTCTAAGAGGATATATTGGAATGTTGGCAGTTGAAGAAAAGTTTAGAGGAAGAGGAATAGCGAAACAGCTCATTGGCAAAAGTTTGGACATAATGATAGCGAAGGGATGCGATGAGATCATCTTGGAGACGGAGGTGGTGAACAAGAAGGCGCTGAGATTGTATGAAGGGTTTGGATTTGTCCGTGTTAAGCGGCTTTATAGATACTACATGAATAAGCACGATGCATACAGGCTGATACTTCCAATTACGAAAAAAGCCTGCATTAGAGGATCGTTTTTGACCCCAATACCGCCCAAGGAACGTATCGAGGCGAAATACTGACCTGTACAAAGCTTTTTAATGCCAACTAGGGAAACCGTATATTCAGCAGCACAATTAATATAAAACGAAAAAAATGATAGTCTTTACCATTTCTACTTGCCCTACTCTTCGTCCTCGTCGAACTTAGGAGCCAAGTAGTACCTCAAGTAGCCACCTTGCAACTTGAACTCGAACAGTGCAGGAATCTTATTCGTAAGCTTGATAGTCACAGTTTCAGCAAGTGTACTTGCCTTAACAATATCGTTCAAGTACTTGGCACCGAAAGTCACATTCACTGATTTGTTGAGATCAATCTTGATCGACTCTTTTCCATCCTTAAGGTCTGTATGTGCCTTAATTATAACCGATCCTGTACCTATTGGACCGGAAGCCATAAACTTGACCGAATCCTTAGTCACCAATATCTGTAGCGACTCACTCAATGTTCTCATATCTCTTGCAACCTTTGCAAAGTCTGAAGATGGAAGCGTTATTGAGCAATCGTGGTCCATATCCTCGATTGAAAGAACATCTGAGTCGATGTCCATTAATTTCAATGAAAACTCGGAGATCCGGTCCTTCTTTGGGTCCTCGAACACAACCAATAAGTTATCTGGGGCATCTTCGGCAATCAAAGTAAGGTAATCTTCGTTGTTACCCTGCTTCAACACCTTGGAAAGAGACTCGAGATCCAAACCAAGAACCAAGTTCTTATCGCAACGGAATCCTTCAAAACAGCCTGGGTCCAGCTTCAATGAGATAAGCAACACCCTGGAATCATCTATAGCCTGCAAGGTGATACCTTTTGTCTGCGAGCAGTTGAAATTACATAGTTTAACTGAGTCTTTAATAGCCTCAACGAGCTGAAATGAAAATTTGAAGTGTTAGTACTTCTGAAGAAAAAGAATACCACAATTTATTATCATTGTGGTGGTGCATCATTAAGCAAGCATACTTAAGATGATCATGCCCTAAAGGAGAAAGGTTTGCGCAACGATATTTCCGTAAACACAAGTTCTTCTCTTTCCTTCTGGTATATAATTGCTGTAAAACTTACCCTCTTCATGAGAGACGCAGATTCGAATTTTCCCTCTAACATGTTGGAATGTCTTTATAGTATAAATTATAGATGTATGTGTGTGTTTGTGTCAATGTTTTAGCACTTAATTTCCCAAGAATGAAATGGTGAAGAAGCAAAAGCTAAGATGAAGAAGGTAGAAAGAGGAACCGGTTCGCGTTGTAAAATTGAAAAAGTTGGATATTGGGGAGCGGGAAAAAAAGTTTGATCAACGCGACGCGTTTGGGAAAGAAGAAGAAAAAAAAAAAAAAAAAGGGCGCTGGCATGTGCTTTAAGTCGATCGTCGGGTCTGCAGAGTTCCAAGGAGTAGGTATCTCTTTCCCAGATTCTAGTGACTACTGTATTTCTTGAAGTTAGATGATAACAAAGGACATATGATTGTTATTCTATTAAATTATAAAGTATGATGTGTTACTTTTTATGTACTCAGACTTGTGGCATTGTTATATAATAACTGCTTTATTTTACTAGTATCTAGGATGATACTCATATTGGTGAACAGAGTACTTGGAATAATGCGGTCTGTTGAGATCTGAGTATTGGGTATAAAAAAAAAAGAAATAAAAGATGAAGGAAACTGAAATACGAAAAAAATATTACTTTTTTTTTCTAGATTGTGCGAACTTCCGATAAGACATGATTGCAGACACTTTGTATTAGCATACAGGAACCGGTCAATTATCATACTCAATCACTTAGAAACGAGACATATATACACATAGAATCACAATGGATACAATAAAGAAAATGATATGGGGACCTGATCCCAAGGAGCAGTACAGGAAGTGCCAATCAACAATAAGGAAGAATAAACGTCAGATGGAAAGACAAATACAAGATCTTCAAAAATTGGAGGGTAAGACCAAGAGAATGATACGGGATGCTGCTAAAAAAGGAGACATGAAATCGGCAAGGATGTATGCGAGGGAATTCAGGAATATAGGAAAGACACAGCAGAGAATGTATGTGTCAAAAGCTACGTTAGACAGTATTGGAATGAAGATGGCAGAACAGCAACAGATGATCAAAATTAAGGGGTCGATGCAGAAATCAACCGCAATAATGAAAGATATGAACACGCTTGTGCATCTTCCGCAAATGAGCCGCACAGTGCAGGAGCTTTCGAAGGAATTAACAAAGAGTGGTGTGATAGATGAGATGGTTGATGATATGATTGATGAAAACGCATGGCAGGAGGAAGATGGCGATGAGGATGAAGAACAAGAGATCAACAAGATTGTGGACGATGTAATGGAACAGGCTGGTGCTAAGGTGTCGCGGAAAATGCCACAGACGCCGTCTCAGGAGGTTGAACAGCCAGCTGAAAGTCAGGCTGAGGGTAAAGAGACTAGTGATGATGAAATGTTGGCCAACATGCGGCAAAGACTTAGTGCTCTTGAAGAGTGATGCTTGGTGATCGGTATTTATACTTTTTACGCTCTGTTTGTGCGCGAACAGGTGTTGTTTTGTGTTAGGATACATAGAATACAAATCAGTACAAAGATAAAAGCACGGCAAGCTTCTTCATGCCATCAGGACGATCGACGCGAGTAAGACGGCGGCACCAAACAAAGAGTGATACAACTCTGGCAGTGCATTAAAGGCCTCGTTGGCACTTTCCGTCTGGTCTGCGATAGTTTGGGGAGAGAAAGTGGAGTGTGTGGAGTTTGAACCTGGAACAGTTGAATTGTTTTGCACCGTGTCGGTGTCATTTGTCAAACCGAAACCGAGGGTCAGGCTTCTGGAGATTTTCGATGTTTCCCAGATATCTGCATTGCTGGACACTGGAGGTGTTGTTAATGTGCTTGCTGGTGTTGTTAGTGTACTCGCTGCCGTTGGAATGTCGGTGACATTCAACACGAAGATCCCTGTTCCAGCGTATGCTAATGTTTTTCTGTGGATGCTGGTGATTGTAGAGTTTAAAGTTATCTGTTGGACCAATGTCTCGGTCACTAGATTGTCTGAATCTTCATTGTCGAGCCCAACGAACTTGAGGTTGTTGTTTTCAGCCTTTGCCTCCTCCCCAGTTTCCATCGTGGCGTCAATTCCATCAAGAATGATGGTAATTTTTCTGGGTTGCGGTTCTTCTTCTTCCTCCTCCTCTTCACATGGAGAATGCCAGAATATCGGGAAGCCCAAAGCGGTGAGGTTTTCCTCTTTCACGGCAACTAACGATTGCTGTGCCAACTCATCGTCTTCGCTCATACTTAAGGCATATCCTAGTTGCTCGTCCGACTGTTTGTTTTTGTTTCGGAACTCGGGAACCAAATAGATTTCACCGTTTGGTGCTTTCCAAGTGTTGAAATCTGTTTCCTGCTCGGCATAGACGTTCCTGTGCTGCTTAATCTCGTTCACAAACTTTGCCTTGCTGACATGCACCTTCTTTCCCAAAGCTTGCATTGCAAACAGAATGCTGAAAAATGCCGATAGTGAAAAATGCATTACTGGTGTTACTAAGTGAGCTTTTTTCGAACTGCTTGTGTTTTTGTGCTTTTTCGCTTGTGGTTCAGTACAAAAGGTTCTTGCTAGTGAGTATAATTAATGTTATGACACGTAAACAGGTCCTTGTTTATTTAACAAAATGAATGGTATTATTTATATGACGAGAAAACAAAAAGAAAAAAAAAATAGATAAATAATTTTTTGGAAGTCCTTTGGCGCCCATTACCCGTTTTGTACATGCCTAAAATTTTAAGCGCCCAATCTCCTAATACATGCAATAGTTATTATTCATCAGCTCAACTCTGCTTCTTTCGGTCGGAAATCTCTTGTTTCACCATTCCTGCTATTTTATAGTACGGCTGTGCTAGTGTAGAGTCTCTTTTGAGCGCTATTGGGAGCCCCATGTCCGAATCTGCACATATTTGACGATTAAGGGGAATAGATCCTAAATAATTAATACCAAGTCTTTCGGATTCCCTAAGTACTCCGTCATCACCGAATAGATGTTCCTTATGGTTGCAATTGGGACATATGAACACGCTCATGTTTTCTACAAGGCCGACAATTGGAATATTCACTTTATGAAACATTGATATCCCCTTCTTAACGTCTATAAGTGCCAAATCTTGGCTTGTGGACACTATTATAGCCCCACGAACTTTGAGAAGCTGGCCAATCGTAATCTGAACGTCTCCCGTGCCCGGCGGGAGATCAATTACAAGCACATCCAAGTCATTCCAGGCCACATCAAACAATAATTGCTGTAATACTTTCTGAAGCATCAATCCCCTCCAAACTACTGGACTGTCCTCGTGTGGGATAAGAAAACCCATTGACATGGTCTGGACCCCATAGTTTTGAAGTGGAATAAGCTTTCCCCTGTCTGTTAGTCTTGGTTCACCGTGTAAATTCATCAATTTAGGAATACTGGGTCCGAAAATGTCCGCGTCTAATAATCCAACTTTCATCTCAATTCCCCTCAATGCAACTGCAAGATTGGCCGAAACTGTTGATTTACCAACCCCGCCCTTGCATGAGGACACTAAAATAACGTTTTTGACCCCTGGAAGTGTGTGCTTTGTTGGTAATTTTGTATTTGGTGGTTTGAAGTGCGGAAGACCCAACGGATTACTATGGGACAAGTTTCGGGCACTTCCGTGCATAAGCCGCACAAACTGATATCTTAGCATGATGTATTATCTTATTTGTGGGTGAATTCACTCATGAAATTGGATAAAACCAAGCTCCGAGGTCTGCTTGATGGACGATTGAGCAATATGTGCTTCGTATCTGATTGGCACAGCCTGGGGCGATGGATATTTTCATGATGTCGCACTTATTTTTTTTTTTCTCATTGGTTGACTGGAGCACACGAAAATAAATGCCAGCACTAAGCAGGAAGGAGCATAAATGGAGGTTGGGAGTGTGGCTCAGTCCCAATTGCAAGCAGCATTTGACAGTTTGAGGGCCTGCTACTTGGAATTAAACGGTGCGGACAGATTGGATTTCAAATGCTGTGCAGGAGGCAATTCTATCGATATTTGTCGTCTGTATCCGGAAAGATACCGCAAGCACAAAAAGCGTTTAGACCAATTGAGGACTTACTTGCGGACATCCAGACACACTTCAGTGGCACAGAGCATGTCGAGTGGAATGTGAATGCTGTTCGGGGCATTATTCCCGCGTTGGGCACGCTTCGATCGAAGAAATTTGAGCCTACAACAATAACGATTGGTTTAATGCAGTCTGAAAAACTCCCAAGTGGTCTTTTAATGGAGTGTTTGGCACGTGATCCGTTTGGAATGGACAGCAATAAGTGGATTGACGGTGTGCGGAAGTACCGAGGTGTGCAGGTGGGGAAACCTGTCAGGCTTATCTATGAAGATGATGTGTCTAAAAGTGGTATTCATAAGGATTGCGATGGGGTGGAAGAGTTTCATGTAAAATCACCATTTCTCGACAAATCGCTCAGACTTGAGCAGAGGAGCAAGGCGGGAGTTTCTGTTTCTCGAATTCTGTTCAACGACCTTAACATTATGGATTCGGTAGACGTCTCGCTGCTAAGCAAATGCCAAGTGCTGATTGGCCTAAACTTGGGAGATGTGCAGAAGGAAGAGGTGAAAAGAAGCATTGGCAGCGAGAGTTGCATATTTGTCAATTCACCAATCCCCAAAGATGTTCCACATGGAGAGCTGTGCGTGGATGTGGAAAAGTTGCAGGCTGCAAATGCGGCAATAGGCAAGTCTGTGGACAATGTGAGCGAGTATGTGGAGTTGTTCGAGAAGTCGAATGCCAAAGCTTTGTTCACGAAGATCAACGAGGTGACTGCTGGATATAGACCGCTTGTGAACCGGCTGAAGTTGCTAGAACGTGCAATTTCGGGTTCGGTGTCCTCAAGTGCGTTTTTGACAGATGTGGAAATCGATGATATACGGAAAGAGATATCGAATTGGGCACGTGAGTCGCATCTGGAGTTGCAGGAGTGCGTCAGCCCGTATCTTGAAGAAGTATTTGTGAGGGAATTCACCAAGGTGAGCCGGATTCTATGGAATGGGGATCATCTACACACAGTGATGGCAGAATCTCTAGCCAGAGATGATGTTATCCCTAAGAAATACGCCGATTTGAGTCACAGCAAGGACCAGGGGTTCAGTATTGGGTATCACGGCTCACTAAGAGACTCTGGAAGACAGCTTCCGGGCCTCAGAAGAAAGATATACGCAGTTTCACCCGTATTGATTGCTGGCGAGGCAGATGTGGCAAGTAGTGGTTCTTCAAGCATGAATCCAGGTGAGGATCCCATGCAGAAACTGCAGAAGGAAGTTGTTGGCAGCAGATTGCGGGAATTGCAGTCGTCGCTCAACCGAATTATCGTCAAGCAGAACTTGGAAATCACTCTTCCTGTGTTTTGTGTCTCTACGGTGGGATATGTGACGAATTTGTGCGATCTCAACTCGGGGATTGCAGTTTTCGCGTTCAGTGTGGCAGTGGTGGCACTCCGAACCTCAAGCAAGGTTTACAAGGAGGTGGAAAAGTTCGCTGGTTGGTACTATGAGCGGGTGAGGAGAGCAGTTGACTCGACACTGGTTTATATGAACGACATGCTCAGCAGAAACTTGGAGAATTCCAAGCAGGAGCAAAAGGTGCGGGCAGATCTCGATGCGGAAATGAGGGAGAAGATAGAAGTGGTGGAAAAGACAGAGAAGATGTTGGAGGAGAGTACGCAGAAGCAGCATTGATGGTATTTATATTTATTTTATCGTGGGTAGCAGAATGCACAAAGGCATGCTATCTAGCAACTACATAGTAACAAAACAAGCAAAGCAGCAACGACTGATGTAGATGGATGGCGGACAAAACGAAAAAAAAAAATGAAATATAAAACGGAAAGAAACAACAACGGAGAGTGATGCATCTCCTCAGTCCACACTCCAGGTCTTCAACACCTTCAAGTAGCGGTAATCGGAAGGATCGCCGGACATACCGAAGGAAATCGGGTGGATCCAGATGAAGACTCCGATGACGGTTGCGTAGAGAAGTGAGTACCAAGCAATGGCAAACCAGCAGCGGTTGACCTTGGTGTTGATCCAATGAACAACGTAGCAGAAAACAAGCATGGCGAAGTATAGGGCAGGCATGTAGTGGTGGACATAGGTGACTCTTCCCATGATGACGAAAGGCAGATAGTGGAAGAACCAGCCCAGGAATGGGAAGATGCCTCCCATGATGAAGACGTTCCACTCATCGTTCTTCGAGTGTTCGAAGAGGAGGTTTGAGTTGACGGAGGGGGAAGTTGCTTTGTTTTCATCTTTCTCTTCATCTTTCTCTCCACCTTTCTCCTTCTCTTCCTCCTCTTTCTCCACACCATCTCTTGGAACAACCTGTGCCTTGCTGGCTATATCCTCAACAATGTTCTCGTCATCTGGTGCAAAATCACCACACTGTCTCTGCCAGCGAAGCAAGTAGACGATGACAAGGCCGATGAAGAACAAAACACCGACTGAAGAGGTCCAGGTGGTGGCCGGAGAGCCAATCATGAAGTAACGGACGTATTTGGGGTCCCAGGAGCACATGCGGATGCCCACATTGAGCGTGGGCCACTGCCAGAAAGAGGAGGCAAGCTGGTCGTCCTTCTCCTTATCTGGAAGCAAGGCGTTGTTCGTGGCCATCATGGCAATGTTCAACTGGATGAAGTCGCGCAAGAAGTTCGTCTTTGGAAGATGGAAGTCCTCGGGAGGGTTTGGCAAGGTTGGATTCGTGTGGCTCTCGATATTCCACCATGTTCTTTTATCGCGGCGGAACGGATCCCTCAAGCAAAGCACCTCACCTTGGCTAAAGCCCCATTTTGGAAGGGACACGCCTGGGGCTGCCAAATAGCAACCCGTGACCTCGTGACGGAGCCGGAAGGAGCTGGTTAAGGGATGTAGTCTGAGGCTGTCCTCATCTCCGTACTGGTGCATGATCTCGACGACCCAGTTGTCCTTGGCATCGCCAACAGTCATATCTCCGTATCCGGAGACCTCATAGCCGAGATTCGAGGACACGGGGGCGTTGATCTCGTGCGAATGGAGGTTTCTGCCGGTCATCTGGTGCAAAAGCCGCACGTGCATGCCATCCACGATGTAGTAAGGCTCGCGGAAGTCGTTCCGCTTGTCATCCCGAGTGAGTTCGAACCGCCAGTTGTTATTGTCGTCCTTGAAAGTGTACGTGGTCACCTGCTGCTGGCCGGATCCCTCCGGGTACAGGTTAGGGTGCGAGTGCAAGAGGCCGCCGCCCAAACCCTGGTTGCGAAGTGTAACTGTTGAATTGATGGTCATGATATCACGGGGGCCGGATTTCAACTCGGAACCGCGAAGATTGGCCTGGAAGAGCGAGGACATGGTTCCGTCGCCCGGTCCGGTGCCCGAGAGAAGGTCAAAGTGCACCTTGAAGCAGAGCAAAAACACAAGGAATGGGATGATGATCAAGGCAACGATCCTCGACATCCAGTGAGACGCGTACCTCCTGAAACCGATCTTTCCGGCACCAAGGCGGCCAAACCGGATCCAGAGGTCGGCAATTGTGTAAACGCCGACGACGGCGGTCACGAAAAGACCGACGAACTTCACCGAGCACACGCATCCGATGCTGATTCCCGTCAGAAGAAGCCACTTCCACCATTTGCGGCTGAAAGCCATCTGCTCCAATCTGTTGCGGTTGTGGAACCGGCACAGGCAGAAAAACGTCGCCACCGTGAAGAAGAGAAGCATCGAGTCCAAGAGGATGAACCGGGCAAGCGTTGTGTATGTCGTCTCGAGGCAGGCCATGAGTCCGAACAAGAAACACGTTTTGCGGTCAAATCCGATCTCTTTTGCGGTAAAGTACGCCACGGGCACCACAAGGGCACCAAAAGTTGCGTTGAACAGCCTCATCTTGACGTAATCAATGTAGTCCGGGTACTCCTCGCCGGATGGGAAGTCCCAGGACCCGTTGTAGCCGGCAAGATAGCCGGATAATCCAACAAGCATCTTTCCAAGCGGTGGATGCACATCGTGGTAAAACGAGTGCCGGAGATAGTACGAGCCGAACTTTCCAAAGTGTGCCTCATCCCACACCACGTGGTTGTTCGCACCAATCTTGTACATCCTCGTGAAAAACGACAACACCGTCAAAATTATTGGTGACACGTATTTTTCCACTTTCCAGTACTCTTTCTTGAAAGCCTTGCCTGACAAGTCCTCGGGCACCTTCAAGTTCTTTAGCTCTTTCTTCTCCTCGTCTTTCCTCACCAACTCCTCAATTTTCGCCTTCACCTCCGCATCGGTAGGTTCCGGCATATTCTATAATGTGTATCTATGAGTAGTTGCTTTCTTTTCCACTCAAACCTATTGCAGCGATCCAAGTATTCCGCTTCGAATTCTAAAGCAGACCGCACACGATTTTAAATATTCTCTGCTCTTGCAATTGCCAGCACCTTCGTCAATTATATGTGCCGATGGTCTGGGGAAAAAACGTGGTTTGTGGATTCGCTGAGGAAACTAAATAAATACAGCTCTACTTGTGGAAGCCACGATATCCTAAACGAAACGCATCGATGAAAAAAATTAAATACAATGAAAAAAAAATTTATGTACAACACCAGGGCCAGCGAGTGAAATTTAAGAGGTGCCGGCTGTTCTGGGCATGCTTGCGGCTTATTGACAGGTACGCGAAGATGGGAAGAAAGAAAATAAGGAAAGAAAACGAGGAAAGAAAATGAGGAAAGAAAATGAGGAAAGAAAATGAAGAAATGAAATGAAGAAATGAAATGAAGAAATGAAATGAAGAAATGAAATGAAGAAATGAAAGTGAGGAAAATGAAAGTGAGGAAAATGAAAATAAATATGAAAATAAATATCAAGAAAATTCGCGCTGAAACGAGCACACCGCATAGGAACGAAATCGAGGCACAGGTTTTTATGATTCGGGAGTTTTCTTAAACTCGAATGTACAAGTACAATCCACCTCAATTACACCCATTTTGAGCTATTTTGCGTTGCCTGAACTCGGATTTTTCGAATATGTTCTGGCAGCCATCTGCACTGTACTCTTTTTCCTTTTTCTCTTTTCCTCTTTCCTTTTTCTCCTTTCCTCTTTCCTCAACCCTGTTCCAACTACAGTAATTATTAAGCGCCAGATACCTGGTATTAGATCCTCATTACTATCATTAAACATTCTATAAATTGTGTCTCTGCTCCCACCCGGCGGACGAGTCGGAGATCAGCGAGACTGGGTTTTCCGAGTTGATCGAAACAGACTCACAGTCACTACTTTCTGAATTTTTGTCTTCATCTCCTTCTCCATCATCCACACCATACAATGTCGGAGTTAGCGTGCGTACACTGCTACTAGTGTTCGGAGAAAAGGACAGCGACGAGTCCCGGTCCCTGCCCATTCTTCGTGATGCGATCATCTGCCGAACTCCATGCTTTTGTGTGCGATGTGGTGCCGATGGGTTGGCGACACTTTGTCCGCTTTTCCCGCGGTGTTTGCCCCTAATGCCGCTCTGTAAGGCCGCCAGCTCCCGCTTCTGACCCCTTTGTCCGCTGTGTGCAGTGGAAGAACCCCGCTTTATCCGTGTCTGCATCCTTTTCAGCGGAGTATCCCCCTTCAAAACTCCGCCTTCCGCACTGCCACAAACGGCATTTTCTATATCGCCGCGTGCCTTCGTCCTTACTCTGGTGAGAGCCCTCATCAAGCCCGTGCTCATCCGGCACTGTTCGGCATCACAAGGGTTGTCCTCAACCAGTTCATCCCCATCCTGCTCATCATCCTGATTTTCCAAATCCTCATCCTCGTCTCTCGCCTTTTCTCCGCTTTCTCCGCTTTCTCCGACCCCCGTGTACGCAGATGCGATTGTCCGCTCTTTCCTAAGCGGCGGACCCATTCCTGCAACCGGAAATACTCCTTTTGGTGAGCGGATAACCCGCCTAATACCAACCTTTGAAGCGGAAACAGACCGTGCTCTTGCGGCTGCGCCACATGTGGCTGAGGTGTACGTTTTCAGGCCTGTTGTTTTCTCCTCGTACTCCTTCTCGGATCCACTCAAAGACCCAGAATCAAACCTGTCGGCACTCATTCTGGCGGCGTCTTTTGATTGGTGGTCCACCCGGACAACCCGGGAGTCCATATTGAGCATTGGCTGCTCGTCTTTCTCTTCGTAAGCGGGTAAATTCAACTTCTTCATGTCCTGCTCTATCACAACTATGTGTAGCAACCAGGGAATCATCACGGAGAAGAAAACTCCGCCCACGATGCTGCCGAGTGCACCAGGGAGCATAATCTTCCAAAAATACCGACCAAACCCGTATCCGCAGTGGTTAAAGATGCCGCAAGGCACAAGAAACATGTCCGCGACCACATGTGTGAACCCCATGGCCACAAAGGTGAAGATTGGGAAAAAGAGCATGAGGAACTTCACGTGAGGTGGCTTAACCATCATCTGCATGTATGTGGCGAGGCAAACGCAGAAATTTCCGGCGATGGCACGCACAAAAGTCTCCATAAAAGTGGCTTGTATCTTTCTTTTGGCGATTCTCAATGTTCCCTCCACGTACTGAGGCTGCTTGAGGATTCCCCCCAAGTAGCAAATCACGTAAACCACGAATATCGTCGAAGCTAGGTTGACCCAGAAGGAAACCGTCCAGCTGATCACTAGATCGACCACTGAAACCGCTCCTCGCAAAACTCCGACCGTGAAAAACAGCACATTTGAGTTGAAGAGGTCCATTCCTGTCTCTATCACGAAAAACAAGCCCAATGCATAAACTGCTCCCTGAAATAGCGACACTATTCCCCTGCAGTCTTTGTCTATAAGTCCGGCATCTTCGGCTTCGCACATTACATAAAGCATGCCTCCAGCCGAAAATAGCACTCCTCCCATGATCGAGTCCACAATTAGGATGTGCAACCGCAGTCTAGCCTTCTTCATTGACGTGGCAACAACTGCCAGTGCTGTCTCGTGGGGTGTGATGTATAGTGTATCGTCCACCATGATTTTGGATTGTGCTTATTATACTATATGCTTCTTTAATACCGGTTATGCTCAGACGCTATTCAATATCTATACACTGTGTTTTCTTGTGTGAAACCTGCAGTTTGTTTGTTCCTAGCTATAGTGTTGTACTGGGCTGTGTCCGATTGTATTAGTTTGTATTGGTTTATGTCCTGCTTTCTTTACTGCTTATCTTGAACACTTGCGTAATCCTATTATCTTGATCTTCTGCAATATTATTATCTTGATCTTCCGCAATTATTACCTTGATATCGTGCAATATTATTATCTTGGTCCTCTCCAATTATTATCTTGGTCTTCTCCAATTATTATCCTGATCTCTTGCGTAATTCTTACTATCTTGATCTATGCTAATATCCAAATCTGACCAATCCCCGTGATTCAGATTCTATTCACTTACTTTCTCTTCAGAAAGTCAAACGATACTCTATCTGAATGCCAATTATCCTTGCCCTTCAAAAAATCACCTTATATCGTCTCCAAATCATTTATATCTGGGAATACATGCCATATTTAAACATTTATGCTGATACAAGGCTGAAATAGTCATCGCTCAGATGCCAGGAACAATAACAATAATTTAATCGCCCAGATCCCGTATTCGGCTAACCTTATTGCTCGTTGTGCGGCTGCTTTTTGAATCGCGATGCCCTCTTTTGATCCTTCAACCAACCAAATTGTTTGGCTCATCTGGCGGGCGGTAATTATCTCTTTTTTCTTTTTCTTTTTTCACCCCAACCACTGCACAGCCATAGCCACATTGCATACTAAAGGACGGAGAAAAACTTTTTTTGTTCCGGCGTCTCTCGTTGAATTTCTCAAGGTCGGGGTTTTCGGCTTTGGGCCAGTAGAAATCCTTCAAAAAAAGGTGGGATTCCTGTACCTATATTTTTTTTCCTTCAAGTGACCCAAATCCTCTAATTGAATCCCTTTCGTTTTATTCAATTTATTTAGCACAGCTAGTTTGTACTATCATAGGTTATTACCTGTGTGTGGGAGATGCTACATTCTCACCTTGCCAGATAAAGGCGCTTGCGACATTGTAAATATTTTTGCCGATTCATCCGCTTACTCTGATTGGACTTTCTCAAGTTTAAAGTTTTTTTCTATCCCACACGTTTTTTAGCGTCGATTAACGGGACTGTAGTCTTCAAACCCTTTCTCCGTTTGTAATTACGTCACCATTTCTCTATTTTATGCCCTCGTTTCCCAAGGACTTAACGTTCCACTTTTTGCTATCCACAAAAATTAACCATAAATAATATCCGCTTTTTTACATGCTGATATCTGCAGGATCGCCAAGAAATGCTCAGAGTAGTATTTTTTTATCATGTCACGTGTCTTCCAATATTATCAAGTCGGGGTTTCTCGCCTTCGTAACAATCGGACCGTTTTAGATTTGATGACTTTAAAAGTCTGTGTTTTCCGTGGGGTAAGAAGTTGCATCGTTTCTTTGTAATTTCAAGAGGTTGCCCACGATATTGTATTTAGTACTTGATCCAAATAGCAGAAAGTGCATTTCATTTGCCTGGTACACGTTCTATTCTCTAAACATAAGCATTAACTAGTTACAACAAGGGCGAAGAACAATTAGTCACAACTTCTCAGAGATATAATACCAGCACAATACTCACCTAACACTTTAACTTCCTTATTAAAAATGTAGTCCGCACAATATGGGTAAGTGTCTTCATTTTGCACACAGAACCTGGATTACACTATAGCTTTCTTATTAGTCATTTATTCTTCAGACTAAATAATCGTAATACATTAAATACAGGTTCAACCAGCATCAGTATCATACATATCTTCTCAGCACAATTAAACGTTTTCGCCATTTTTACTATTTCATACCTGTCTGATTTTCTTGCTTCCATACTAATATTGAACTGTTTCACTCTCCACAGATCGAAAATCTTATGAGTGTGAATTTTAGCTACTATTTGTTTGACATTTCATATGTCACATTGTTTATTGCTTTGCAGGTTTGAGAGTGAAGAACTAAATAATAAAGAAGCACATTATATTTAGAAATGTATGCAACTATATTCTTATATACTGCAAGCATTCAAATTCGAATACCTTGAATAAAGTGAAGAGATGATAACTCGATATCATATCGTATTTCTTGTGTAGTATTTTAGTTAATTGGTTTAAGTGTGACGCCGATTACTGTATGAAGTTTGTGTTATAACTAGTATTGGGTATTTTTAAGGCTAAAGAAAGGAAAAGTATAAAAGTAAAAAGAACTAAGTACGAAGGTAAATGAACTGGATAAAAAGGGGAAATGCACATGCTTAAATACCTTTAATCCTTATGAGCGGGGCTTTCTTGGGCACAAACAAGGCAGGGCAGTTTTATGTAGACGCGACTGTCGACGCATCTGTTACATCTTGTTCATAAGTTGTATAAAAAGTGCAAGATAAAGTGTCGCTTTCCTATTTCGGTAGGATCCTGCTTTTGTGTGCCGTGTATCCAGCATTTGCAGTCTGAACAGCATCCTTGCACCAAAAGCCACATCTACCGCTGCTTTCAGTTGAAATGTTACAATAAGCGTTAGGTAGTGGTTTATTAGGAACAAAACAACTAGTATGTTACAGTGATGAAAGAAATGAGTTGCTCTCATTTTGTCTGCGGATTCTTCCCGTTTCGGAATTCACGACAGATGCGGTAGTTGTTAGGTTTCGACTTAAAAATTCTCGAAATACATGATTAATTATGATTTATCTGGGCGAATTTTGGTGTATTGAAGTTAATGTTATCAGATTTGTAATAGCATCTGTGTTCAAGTTAGTGTTACCGGATTTGTTCGACATTCATTGTAGTATATAACTTGTACATAAGATTTAATATAGACACAAGAAGATATCTCTCGTGCTCATTGATTTATCACTTGAAGTTCTTTCTCCAATATATTTTTGTTTAATGATCTGGTTAACATGTGTGCTGGATTAAATTCGTCTTCAATGTACATCAATTTGATTTCCCTATCTAGGACGACTGCATCTGCCACTTCTAAGTATTTCCTATCTAGATCTCTATTTCCTTCTCGATGACCTAGTGTTGAACACATCTTTAAACCAGCCATGTTATCGTTCGCAATTATCATATATTTTGGTGCAGAGTTCAGGCATTCGAGAACGCGTTTTATACCCAAAGTATCAATGTATGCCCTCTCATATACCACGTATTCGACTGTTGCTGATGACGTTTGTGGTCTTGCTCGGTGTTTGCTTTTCCACTGGATTATGTTTCCATTTAAGAATACCATATATCCGTATTGTGGTGCTCTAGTAGTATCAGAGTCGAAAGTTGAGTTAGTTATGGTTGTGAGATTCCATTCATTTGGAGACGGGTAATCATTGGTTTTTCCCGATTCTTCCACTTCATCATCAGGAGTTACAGGTATAATTTCAGTATTAATGGTTTGATTCCTCCTATATTTCAAGTTAAATTCCTTATTCTGTATCGCATACATCAATACCTTTTCTGCTGTCTTAAGGAGTTTATGATTGGCCTTTGTGTAGAATCTTCCAAGGAATGAGGTGGCATAGGCTAAATCATATCTGACTAATGAAGCCATGAATTGAAGTTTACCTACTATTGATCGATACCTTTTTTGTTCTTCCTTGTTCAATTCATCTTTGATACCAATTGTTCCATTATTGATTCCCACCATTTCTTGGAGTATCATAATATCTTCTTTACTATTAATAGGCTGATTCACCTTCTTGTCCTTGACCTGTATTTTGAAATCATCAGCTATCTTTTGAGTGAAATCTCGTAATGATAGTTGGATTCCGTTTTCGTTCATATCAATGTTCATTCCAAGAAACATTCTTGGACATCCAAGGTCCTCCATTTTAAATTGCGTTTCCAATTGCTTTACAACTTCAGTGTTAACTTTATCAGTTTTTCCGCACATTAATAGATAGTCGACATACAATGCAATGATGCAGTCACTTCTATATGCGATGCATGGCTCATGAGGGCACATTGTAAAGCCACGTGCTTCTAGTGCTCTCCGTAGCGTTTTATACCATATAAAAGGAGCTTGTTTAAGACCGTATAGTCCCTTGTGAAGTTCCCATACTTCATCATTATATTGTTTGACCTCATTTGGTGGCTCGAAGTAAATTGTGCTTTCGAGTTTTCCATTCAAAAATGCATTCTTTATATCAACCAGTTTAATCTTCAATCCATGTATGGCAGCTAGCGATAGGATCATTCGTAGTGAACTATGCTCTATTACCTCTGGATATGCGTCCGTGTAGTTTGTTCTTGCCTTCAGTTTGAAACCTTTCGCAGCAAGTCTGCATTTGAAACTTTTTTTCCCATTACCTTCATTCTTGACATCGTAAACCAGTCTCCCCGGGATAATGGAGGTAGTGGGTGGGATTGACTTCTTTGTGAGTGAGGTGTAGACATGGTATTCTTTCATTGTTTCCATCTCAGTTTGAATAGCTTCTTCCCACTCGCTTCTTTCGGGACTTTCACATACATCTTTATAGTTCCGAGGTATCTTGTATGTGCTTTTTATGTAAGAGTTGTGATTCAACGAATCACCTGGATCACACTCACGGAAGGTACTGTGATAGAGATTCCAGGAATTTCCGCTATATTCATTTCTGTGGCGGCAATATCTTGCAATGTGACCCTGCCTATGGCAAATGAAGCAGGTACAGTATTTGGTAAGTACATAATCCTTTCTCTTGAATGAACGAAATTCCTTTTCCTCGCGGTATTGTCTTCCCTTGGCAGATATGCCCTTTTCATCTTTGTCACCTGAGTCATCCGAGGGTTTCGCAATCATTGCTTTCTCCGGTTCCTGCTTTGCAGTTTTCAAGTCACCATTATTTTTGAGGTACCGGAGAATGTCTACCATTTCAGCAGTTCCGATATTATAGAATGATTCATCATTTGGGATATAATTTAGCTGAAATGCCATTTTAATGGATGATTTATCGTATGAATAAAACGCTAGCACCGGATGATACCTTCCTCCAGTAATGTCCATGTACCATGCCAAGCATTCGCTATCATTTCTTGGATACTTTGACTTTCCGTTGGCAAGTCTTTCAGTTAGAGTAAGAACTGCATCGACAACCACAGATGGTTTGTCGGTGCACCATCGATTCTTGAGTCGAAAGAATGCCTTGAGATTCGACGGATTGTCATCACTAATAAGAGTCTCTGGAAAGATCAGCCTGATACAGTGTTGCAAGCATTGTTTAATTCTTGCTGGACAATGGTCACCACTTTCCATGGCTAAAAATTTTCTCACTGGAAATTTGCTTTCCACACTTTCCATATTCTCAGCGATGGTTCTTATTGCATACGGAATTTGGTACGCATCAATAATTTTATGACCTCCTTTAATGTCAAGTATTGTCTTTGCTTCATCTCTAGTAATATCCGGCATATCACCTATAACTGTTGTGTTGGCTTGGTTTGAATTCATCATCGTCATCGATATTTTGGTATGGGGTGCCGCCAACTTGACCTTTATTTTCGATAAGGATGTTAAGTTGTCGGGGTCGAATTTTTGTCCTTATCTGTTGAGAAATGGAAATTCGTTGACGTTGGTATTACCAGACTTGTGTAGTAATTCGATATGTGTAGTAATTCGATATTTATTGTAGTGTGTAACTTGTACCTAAAATTTAGTATAGACACAGGAGAATATCTCATCTTTATATAGTTATTTTTCTTGTGCTTATACGACAATATAGACAATAGACTTTGTTCTTCCTAGAACCTTATTGTTCCATTCTTCCATTGTTTGGACAACTGATACTTTTGAAATGTATAAAAATGTATACTTAAGCGAGCGGAGCGGGAGAGTACGCACTTCATATAGTATGAGTTCTTATCATACGGCTTATCTCAAGTGATAATTTATCAGTTGGGTTTCATTGTTTGAGAATTGTATTACTTTAGCATAAACACTACCATGCATATGTTCTCTTTTATGCTTTCACTCCAGTTCAGCTCAATAAAGATATGATGCCCAATAAAGCTATTAAACCCATCCAGAATAACACAATTACCACCTCAATACAACCCACATCCCAGTTAAGATAAATTCAAAACCTGAAATTGAATTCGACCGGTATTACCTAAAAAAAGAACGCTGAATAAACAAAGAAGACCCAATAACCAAAAAGAAGAACGAAGAAAAGCGTTGCACTTTATAATGAAAAGAATATGTGAGAGATTAAAATAACAACAAACAAATAAATTATAACACGAGAAACTATTAGTACCTTTGTAACTATTTCTATCAAGGCAACTGTGTAATTCTGAACTTTTATAATGCGATTGGCGACAAGTCGAAGAACGCAAACAACCAATGAAAGCACTCACATTCCCCTCTTTAGACCCGCTATTGGTTCTGGCTGCTTGCACATCCAGATACGTGTCTTGTATATCTTGAACAGCTCCTTGACCAAGTCCCGGAAGTCAATCCGCTTGCTGGACTTGTAGTAAAACGTCAATTTACGGCAGTCCCACTGATATTCCGAGTCTGTGATGCTCATAACAAGGCCGTGCGACTTCACTTTGAGCTGGCAGACGCTTTTTGCTCTTTCCTCGTCTGTTTTCTTCAACATGAGCTCGGCAACCTCGTTTGGATACGCAAAACGCACAACGGGCTTTGGGAAATGGAGCGTCGGCCTTTTCTCGCTATTTCCATTATCGTGATCCTGGTTTAATGCCGCTTGCTGGTCCCTGAACTGCTTCAACTTCAACAATCGAGCCTCAAGCAGTGTAACGTCCAACTTCACCACTTTTCCCAAGTCTCGGCCACGATCTGCCTCGACAATGATCAAATCTCCCAACTTGAGGCCCTGCATTTGCTGCTGAGCCTCGGATGGAACGTAGAAAACGTCCAAACGCGAGTTTTTAAAGCATGCAAGCACAACTTGGACGTCTGCCAACCCCCCACCGGAGAAATTCGGCAATTGCGGACCGTTTAGGTACGATAACACCTTTGCTAACTGTAAAGATTCGGGCGCAGGCGACTTAAAGTACTGCTCAGCTTCATCATAAGCCTGTGAGTACTGATCCTCGAAGTTGTCCAAACGCAAGTTGTTGAAACGGGACAGTAGTTGCTCCTCCTGCTTTTTCTGATGCATCTGCTGGCTTCCGAGGGGGTTGTCGAAGCTCTTGACGTAGTCGAGCGCTGGCGCATTTGGCGGCACACCCGCAGGCCCAGATGCGCCCGCAGGCACTGTGGTCGCTGTGGCCGCTGGAGGGCCACCAACTGGCGCGGCAAGGCGCGGCGCACCCATCTGCAAAAACTGCGACATTCCTGTATCGTACGACGCCCTTCTGAAGGACAGCCCTACGCTCTGCGGGGCGCCCGCATTGAATGCGCCGCTTAGAGCATTCGTCGTTGAGTCTGAAACGCTTCTGGACTGCAACTTGTTGCGCATGACGCTGTCCGCCTGCGCCGCCTGCCCCTGCGCTTGCACTTGCACTTGCACCTGCGCTGCCTGTGCCGCCTGTGCCGCCTGCGCCTGCATCTGCGCACGAAGCGTCTGCTGCGCGCCCCGGTCCGCTAGCGCCGCAAGACCCGTAAGAGGGGAAGTGGCTGGAATCGAACCCGCGGACGACCGGTGCTCGCTCCAAATCGATTCGCGAACTGGAGAAGTGCTGAAATCAGCATTGTTTCCCAGAGATGATTGGTGGAAAATTGGGCCCGAAACCTGGGACGGAATTTGAGACTGGAACCCACCATAATTCATCACAAAGGGAGAGGCCCGGTTCTCCGGATAGGACGATCGACCCGGCGATGTCATGAAGGACGCGCCGATCGTCGCAGGAACAGAATTCCGCCTGTAGTCTTTGGCGATTCTCTGGCCATCGGACACATCACTACCCCAAATCTTGGAATTGATCTCAAACGGACTCGTAAAGGGATCAATTTCCGGCATTAAGTGCTGATGCATCGGTTGCTGGGCTAACGCTTGAGGTGTTAATTGCTGTTGTTGTTGTTGTTGTTGTTGTTGTTGTTGTTGTTGCTGCTGCTGCCGCTGTTGTTGCTGCTGCTGATCCTGGTGCGAGGATTCGTCCATCCGGAAGAGCGGAGGAGCTGCGAGACTGTTGTTAATGTGATTGAGCGAGGATGTAATGCTGTTAATGTTACTGTTGAGACTTCCAATGCTGCTTCCAACATTTCCTGCTCCCTGTTGGGCACCAAAGCCCATTCCTAGTGTTAGATTGTTGCTGCCAGCACCAGTCCCATAGCTATAATTGTAGTTGTGAAGCGAGGAATCGGAAGTGCTAAGCGAGGATCTCGCAGATGTCGGCATGATGTCTTTTTCGCCTAGTATGCTTTCTGCCCGAAATGTGTCTCTGGCTTCTTTGTTGTCTGTGTTGCTGTTACCCGGAATACTGGCCCGCTCTTTTGTGATAGAACGCGATTCTGGTGTGAATTTGTTTGTTGGAGGGATTATTGTCGACATAATCAACAAAATGCGAAACGGATACAGACGTAAAGGCCTAACAAATGTATGAGAAGCCAAGTGTTTGTCTTGCTGATCCGCTGTGCTTGATAGATTTGCCTGTCGTGAGCGAAGCCCTGTTGGAAAAGTGCAAGGTTCGACTAAAGAGGATTCAAAAGTCTGTCTATCTTTATAATGTACTGTTGATGTATTATCGAAGTACTATTGAAGAGTTATCAATGTACTGCTGGTTTGTTATCAATATATTGCTGATATGTATTGCTGATGTATTATCAATATATTGCCGATGTATCGATATATCGCTAATGTATTATCAATTGCTGATGTATCGATAAATTGCTGATGTATTATCGTTTGCTAACTTATTATCGATCTATTGACAATGTATCACTAGTGTACCGCTATCTGCCTTCTCTATACTATCTCTGTTGCAGACCTCTATTCTAAACTGTTTCTGCTGCTTTTCGTTCCGCTAAGTGACAGAATACGCGAATGCGAGCAATGAAGGCAAATGAAAAAGTTCGTCGCCTATTATGCACTCTAAACCAACCAATCGATGCAATGAAACTTTAATATAATGTAATGTATCAATGCTAAAACAAGACAGGTGGCGTAAACTAACGTCCAATTGAATAATGCCTAACTGCTTCTAGTGTGTAGTGTAGCTAGTTAAGTTTTAAAAGCTCGTTGAATGTAACGCGATTATTTCAGTGTAATAAAGCTAGTTCGGCTTGCTGTAGCAGTTATAGCGTAGTATAGCTTGTGGATTGCAGTGCAACCGATGGATTGTAGTCAGATTATTGCAATTTAGTGAATTTATCTCTATGGATTTATTTATATCTTGGGTTCTCTTTTGCTTTTTTTTCCTCGTGTCTTTATTTTTCTGATAATTTTCCCCCTTCAAAGTGGCTGTGCTAACTTCGAACTCCTGAAATTGAAGGAAAGGAACCTCTTTGGATTTGCAAAAGTCAAGTAGCCAAGGGAATAGTGGGAACTTAAAGTATAATAAAAGAAGATATGTGGTGAATATAAAGCCAAGATAAATAAGTATGGGACAAATGGAGATTGAATGGGGAACTACCAATTAATCACGGAAATATATTAATTAGAGCAAAAAAATAAAAAAATAAAAAAAATAAAAAAAATAAGGAAAAAGCATCGGACTTAGCCTAAGAATAGCAATTGCGTCAAAACAGCAAGAAAAAAAAGTCTAGCTAAAAAATTAGCTTTTGATTGATTTCCTGCGCGGGGACGGACTTGCATTTCCCAATTTCAATGCGCTTCGTTTTTTTGACATTTGCGCAGGCGCAAAAGTAATTAATTTTGATGAGAAAAAGGCACCAGGTTGCGCGCGCATCCATCGCGCCAATACCCACAAAACGGGTATGGCAACTACTTTTTTTATGTAATTCTGCATTCAGGTGAGGCGCTTCGTTAGCTGTAATCTGCTTTCTTTTGTTACCACAGAACAGACCTTTATTTCAACACCATACTTCGTTAATGCCTGAATTAGATAAATAAATGCGCTCTGCGCGCTCTGCGCCAAGCTTGCGGCCGCTAATCCTGTGTGACGTCATGCGCATGACTCCCAAAACTGGCGCAACGGCCGGTGTGCGGATGTGTCTGCGAGCGCTTAAACCGCGCCTGACTTTATTCGTACTCCGCTTGCACTGTGTGCATTGCATACAGAAAGCTTTTTTTATTTCTTTCGAAAGATAATATGCAACCCCAAAACATTTATATATTATTTTATGTAAAACCGTTTCCCTAGCAAAAAAACATAATTAGCACGTCAAACGGTTTAATTGTCAAATTTCTTCTGGAAAGAAAATATTAAGGGCAAGCAAATAACACAAAAGACAAAGTATACAAGCAGGAAAGCCAGATGATCCAAAATGATACTTATGTAGCATTACACAATATTCAATTGGACATAACTAGTCAGATTTCTGGTGCAAAGATGTGTATAAAGAGATGGAGTTTACCGGACGACTATCGAGATTCATTTCATTCCTTCTATTCCATCTTATTCCTTCTATTTCATCTTATTCCTTTTATTTCATCTTATTCCTTTTATTTCATCCCATTATTTCTACTTCATCTCATCCCTTTTATTTCATCCTATTATTTCTACTTCATCTTATTTTGTCTACTCAGTATAAGGTATCATGTTCGTAATATCCAAAAGGGCCGAAAACATAAGCGTAAAGACAAAGTGTGGTAAAGCGTAAGTAGCACAATGATAATAATGACCGGAAAGAAAAGAAACATAAAGAACAAGAAAAAGGATCGTCTATATAAGTATAGCAACAGACCCGCATTAGATCTAATGTGTGCCCGTTAAAGGACACATATTGTATCTATATACATGAGAAAAAAGCGGCGCAATCTAACCTCAAATCGCAAAACTGCCTAATCCAACCAAAAGGAGATTTCCCAATGCAGAGTTATTGAACACAATTTGCATTCCAGACCTTTGGGAATATTTCCGCATAAGGTACATTCTCATTTCCTCTTTATACAACAACAATAGACTCAATGCTTCCGAAACAAGCGAATCCATGAGTTGGTGTGTGTGCTCAAATGCTATCTGTGAGTTTCCATTGGTTGTTCTTTTCTGGTTTGCTAAAGCAATAAGTGTAGGGAAGTCTATAAACTGGAAGTTGTTGACATTTTGCACAATTCGGAACTTTAATGGAGGAATTGGGTTCTCTTCATCAAACGGACTTATATCCGCATCTTTGGCATCAGCACCATTATCTCCGTTTCCAGTGGTTTGGTCATCCAAGTCTGGATTGTCCGTTTTTGAACTATTTCCATCGTTGAAACTGGAAGATCCTGAGGAAAGACCGTACTTTTTGTCATTAATGAATGTAACCAACGAGTTCATGTCCTTCTCGGATATGTAGGGGGCACCAGTTAAAGAGGAAGCAGGAATGGTTTCGGGTGTTGCCGCTTTCAAGTCGTATAAGTTGATCTTGAAGTCCATCACCACGTATTTCTTCTCTGCTGATTTGCTTGCTAAGGAGTCCACAGTTGCATTCAAAGACTTCACTGCCGATTCGTCTTCAAACACAACATCTTCAGCCTTGCCTTTTTCAGCAGTGCTCTCTTTAGCCTCCTTATCTTCGGCCTTGTGTTTGCCAAATGCAGATTTTAAGGCTTCAAAGCGCGATTTAACAAAACTTCCAATATTCTGCTTGGCCTTTTCACGCTCCTCTCCAGATGAATAGAGCTTTCTCATCTCTTCCCTCACCCCTTGAACTAAGCCACGATCGGAAACGGCAATTTCCAAGCTGCCATCGTCAGTAGGAAGCATAATATCAACTATAAGCTCTGCTTTTCCCGAAGTCAACCAGTTGACCTTGGAGTTTTCAGTGAAAATTTTCGAGAGATCAACCTGATCAACACGAATGCGGCTTATTTTCTTCCATGGACTAGTTCCATTGGCTTCCGCATCATCATCATCGTCCATACCAGCAAAATGAGCATATCTGTTTTGCCGCTTGTGCAAAGTGAATAATGAGCCATTTAACGACCCAGAAAGTGCATCTGCATTCAAGAAATCATACATAAGCCACGTTCTGCGAAGCCTGCCCATCTCACAAGTGAAGAGATCGAGCTCAAAGGGCTCTTTGAAGTTCTTCCCTTCCATTTTAATCCTCGAATCACTCATTTTAAAGCTGTCAAACACATATGTGTCTGCAAAAGAGCTGTCCGAAAGCTGGTCCGATTGTGGAAACGTAACTGTTCCTTCCAATCCAGAAATATCAATCCCTTTGATGAGCCCATGCCCATCGAGCCACTTGTTAAGAGAAAGTGTTAAGTTGACTGTGTCGATGTCAAAAGTGTAATCTATCTCGTTGGACTGCTTCGATTTCACCTTAATGTTGCGAAATCTGAGCGTCCCGTTCTCCCACGTGGCCTTAAACCGTGGATTACTCACATCTATCTCCATATTGTTGTCAAAAGTCACCAACTGCTGAACAATTCGCTTGTTGATATCCCCGCCAACAAACATGTTTCCAAGGTAAATGAGGAGCCCAACAAAGGTGGTTGTCCCAATGAATATCCAGAACAAGTTGCCCATCATAATCCAGGACACGAACGCTGAAATGTCATCTGCATTAAACGACCTGCTTTGCCTGAAAAGCATCCATCTGACCTTATTTTTTAACGTTTGCCACTTTCCTGTCTTCGCCATCACAAGAGAAGTCGCCAAAGGGGATTTTGCTGTTTGCTTTTTCCCCGCATCATCCTTCTTTGACTGCTGTCGTATCCTTTGTGGTAATTTAGGCATGTCTGGCATCCCGTACTCCGGTCCTATAAAAGTGCCATTTTTGTCTGTGTGAACAAACCGCAAGATTCCAGACCGACCAGTTAGTCCAACATGTAATTCATTGCGGAAACACCATGGCAGAATTCCGCATTGATGGTTGTACACTAACTTCATGTTGTGATTTCGATATGTGCATGTTGAAAAATGTGATGAAAGTATTATCTTTCTGGTGGCAGGCAACAACCGCAAAGACCGGGTCAAAGGCCCGATACAAAGCGGTCGGAGAAGTAATGCAGTGCTCCGATTAGCCAGACTCATATTTGGCAATATCTGGTGTGCCTTTGAGCAGAAATAGTGTATGGAAGATGTGATAAAATAGAAAAGTGTAGGAAGCAAGAAGTTGAGAATAAATAAAGCGGGGGATAAAATTGTATCAGGAATAAATAGGAAATAAAGTTTAGTTTTTTTAGTGATACTTCTAATTTTTTTATTTTTTTTTATCCCTGATTTTCTATTCATCATTTTTAAGTGTTTTTTTATTTCTACTTTTTTTCGCTTCTTTTTGTTGATGCGAAAGGCGATCTACTAATACAGTCAAGACATCATATCGCCGATTTTGCACACATTCGGAAAATAGGGTGTGATCAACTGCACTGTACTTTGTATATAGAGTGGTTGTGACTGCTGGTGCAACTTAAAAGTGAATTCGGAAAAGCAGATATAGAAGTGCTCTGTTTTCGTTGGAAACTCAGTTTGATATAATAATATTGGAGTTCTGTTTTGGCCGAAAATTCAAGATCATTTGGCTGATTTGATATCGAGGTGTTTTGATTTGATTTTTTCGGGGTCTCAGTTTTATTTAGACCTCTTCTCAGAGTCGGTACGATTTCAAAGAACACAGCAAAGTTTGGAAATACAAAATAATCAGGAAGAGAAGATAGACAAGTTGGGTAGATGTTAAAAGTACACTCTGCACGAAAAGCATTGCTTTTTGCAGTGGCTCTTTTGGGAACACTTTTTGTAAGCGTTCAACTCTTCAAGGGCAAAAGCACATCGTTGGATGAAATGCTGAAGAAAGTTCCGCAACTATATGGTAACAACGAAAAAGGAGACCTCTTTTCTGAACTGGTTCGAGACAGAAAGAATTCGGAAACGGGTAAAGAGCAGAAAAACGAGATTGGAGCAAAAGGATTGGCCGCTCTTGGATTTACGTACAAACGGCAAGATGAGGAGACTGAGATGATCAAGAAGTTGAGCGAGATGACGCAGAAGTTGGTGGATGATCAGGAAAAACGCATTAACAGACTTGAAAAAGAGCGTCAAGGGTTGGAAAGACAGCTTGAGAGACTGAGAAGACCAAGTGATGAACTCTCGTTGCGTGAAAAACTCTCATTCTTGTATCCGTTCGACCCGAACGCAAAGTTCCCCGGCTATATATGGCAAAGTTGGAAGTACGGACTGAACGATGAAAGATTTGGAGACGAGTATTCAAAGTGTCAAAGCAAATGGCCTGGCAAGAATCCAGGCTTTGTCCACGAGATTTTCAACGATGATACATCGAGTGCTTTTATCCATTTCTTATATTTGAACGTGCCGGATGTGACCGAGGCATTTGACGCACTTCCAAACGCGGTTCTAAAAGTGGAATTTTTCCGGTACCTCATTCTATATGCCAAAGGTGGTGTGTGGGCTGATATTGACACGTATCCGGTTCGGCCGATCCCAAATTGGATACCGGAGAATGTCGAACCATCAGAATTGGGAATGATTATCGGTGTTGACTACGATGTTGAAGGAGAAGCATCTGAGGACTGGAGAAACACCCGTGCACGCAAATTTCAGTTTGCAACCGGTGTGATGCAGGCCAAACCGGGCCATCCGATTTTGCGGGAGGTCATTGCAGCGATTACAGAGGAGACACTACAGAAAAAACGAATCCACCAGCTTCAACTTCCAGAAAGTGGTCGTGATATTGCTCTGATGGAGTGGACAGGTGAGGGAGTGTTTACGGACATCAGTCTTCGATTTTTCAACGACTATGTTCTGAGTGGAGTCTTCAGCAAGGTCACATGGAAGGATTTCCATGAGTTGGAAGTGCCTAAATTGGTTTCGGATGTGCTTGTCATGCCAAAAAAGGCACTTATGTCTCCGTTCATGGAGAATTTCGACGACAACGAGGACGAGTCGGATCCAATGGTGATGGTTCGCCATAGGCACGCCAAAATATACAAGGAGTCGTGGTAGCATTATTAATTAATAGTAAACGTTTGCATTGAGCTGAGTGTAGATACGGTGTAAGGAGGTGGAAAGTTTGTGTGTCCGGTGTAGGGGTGCGATCAACCGCCGGTGTAGGGGTGTTATCGTGCGATTGGCTGCCGGTGTACGGATGCAGCCAACTGATAAGATCTAGAATGTGACACGAGGGAATTTCAACTGCGGTTACTTTTGGTGCATTTTCGAATTTCAGATGCTGAAATCATCTAGTAAATGTGATAGTGTGAAGCGTTGAAGTTTGTTCAGAGGGATATTTAGTGAACTTTAAGGAAGGATAGTTGTGATATTTTAAAAAGGATAGTTGTGATATTTTGGAAAGGACAGTTCAGTGATATTTTAAAAGGGCATCTATTAGTGATGCTTCAAGGACAGTCGAATCCTGTTCATGTCTTTAGACATGTGTTTCATATTAGTTCGTGCGTATTAATGCTGCTTAAAGCGAAAAGTAGCAAGTCGCGCCCAAGATGTAGATTTGCAAATTTTCCCCCCAAAACTATGCGGGCGTGGCTTGTTTACAAAAAAAGCCGAATGCGGAAATATTGAGAGATGTGAGGCCAGAGACGATTGGCTGGGAACGAGATAAAAAGAAAAAAAAAAAAAAAAAATACAGATAATAGTGTGGACGCAAACAGTATTTGCTGAAAGGCCGGAGGGGCTTTGCGCGAATGATACTCCTTTGGAACGGATCTGAGAATTTGCTCAAATTGCATTGTTAAAATATTTAGCGGGACTGAATCAGGCAAAGAGACAATACGCGAGACAAAGCGTGTTTGATCTGATTGGAGTGGTCACCGCATATGAGTGCATATTCATTCCCCGGGAAGCAATACCCAGAAATTATGAATGCAACACAATCTGATTGTGCTGATCGTAATTAGTGCAAATTCAATTTTTGTTATTTTTTTTCACTTTTTTTTTTAATATTTTCCCTTTTAATTTCAACATTTTCCCCCTCCGTTTCCAGCTGATATGTAGGCTCATCAAAATTATTGTGATTTTTATTTATCCCAAATTTTTTCCCCGGTGTTTCTTTTCTTATCCAACCACTTTCTTCTTTCTTATCTTCGTATTTAACCAACAGCTTTTTGCATCACCAGGCTCCGCGCTTAGACTCTAACTAGACCAACTGCTTTTTCATTCCTTCACCAGCCGGTTAGTTTCGTTTCGCTCATTTTTAAGGTGCCTGCACAGACCACGCGTTCGTTTAAAAGAAACACAGCTTTTAGCAAGTTTTAAAGGCCCCAAGGTTTATTTCAGTTAGCCCCCAGTTTACAATACAGCCCCACAGGAACCATTTCGCTTCTTCACAGATGCTTTTCTTGACATCAGTGTTTACTTCAATTGCTGCTTTGCTTGTGCAAAGGGCACAGGCTGATTGCCAGCTTGTTGGTGGCAACTACTACTGTTCGGAGACAACAGCAGTCGCCTACGAGAATATCGGATACTCGGGCTCGTACTCGGACGTCACCAACATGGATGAGTCCTCGTGCAAGTGCTCGCAGGAGTCAGTTTCGTTTTCTGGCTCTATGAGTCCCCTTGACGAGGAGTTATCTGTTCATTTCAGAGGCCCAATCAAGCTCTCTCAATTTGCCGTCTACTATCCTGCTTCCGGCTCCTCGTCTACCAAGAAGGCAAAGAGGGATGAAGGCGAGTCTTGCGAGACCGTCCAGCATGTTCATCACATGCATAAGCGGGCAGCAGCCGTCACTTATGTCGAGACAACTGCCACGGTTTATGCCGATGGCTCTAATGCAGAGGCTGCAAGCACTAATGCTGCAACTTCGAGCACCAAGGCTGCCCCTTCATCTTCTTCATCTTCCTCTTCATCATCTTCCTCCTCTTCTGCTGCCGCCGGAGATTGGGTCAGAACCTCGTACTACAAGCCGGGTTCAGCCACGAATGTCACATTCTTGAACACTCTCGGTGGCACAGCCGGCTCCGGAACCTGGTCCACCTGTTTCGGTAACTCCTTGTCCTACTGCGCTTCCGACGGCTCGTCTGCCGCCGGCTCGGCCGAAATCTTGGATGATGTCACTCTCGAGTCAAACACTGAGTTCATGGTGATGTCTTCGTCCGAATGCGGCGACTCCTCGGCCTCCGGCGACTGTGGCTACTACAGATCCGACATCCCTGCATTCCACGGCTTTGGCGGTGCAGACAAGATCTTTTTCTTCGAGTTTCAGATGCCTTCTGATTCGTCCGCTTCCGGAACAAACCCAGACATGCCTGCAATCTGGCTTTTGAACGCCAAAATCCCAAGAACTCTCCAGTATGGTGACTCTTCTTGCTCATGCTGGTCTACCGGCTGTGGTGAGCTTGATCTCTTTGAGATCTTGTCTCAGGGTTCCGACAAGTTGATTTCCCACTTGCACGATGGCCAGGGCAACAATGGTAACGCTCAAGGCGGTGGTGGTTCCCAGGACTACTTCGCCAGACCTGTTGACGACACAATGAGTGCCGTTGCTGTTTTCTCTGGCAGCACCATTATGATTGCTCAGTTGGACAACTCCACGACTCTCGGTTCGACTATTTCTGAGAGTACCGTGAGCTCATGGTTGTCGCAGAGTGCATCTGATGCTACTATCGCATAGTTGCGAGTTTTTTTTTTGTACTCTTTGTATGCCGCAATTAGGCTTTGAAACATAATAAATAGGTTCATTGTGATCTTTGTAGGAGTACCTAAGGAGGGTGAGCTTGAACTGATTGAGAACGGAAATGGAGTGAGTGAGTGGTATCAACTAAGTACTTCCATCAAGTAGCATCAATTATTAGCTGGCTAATTGATCAGCTGAATAATTCCTATGAACTTAGTAATTACTATCAGCTGATTAATTACTATCAACTGAATGGTCTTTATGAACTTGGTATTTACTACTAGCTGCCTTCAACCGAGTGATAACTATCAACTGAGAAAGTACTACCAACTAGGACCTCCCTATCAACTGAGTTAGCCTAAGTACTATCGACTAAGTACCATCAACTAAGTACTATCAACTAAGTACCATCAACTAAGTACTATCAACTAAGTACTATCGACTAAGTACTATCAACTAAGTACTATTAACTAAGTAATTACAACAGACTTGGTTGGTGACTATCCGACAGTTAAGTAATATCATCCCTAACTACTACCAAGTAACTAACCATACTGATATTAATAATTAACTAGGTATTAGCCTGAAACTAGTATCCACCAACTCTGCCAACTAAGTAATAACTACTGTGACTTAACTTGCAATCACTGCTAATGCTTTAAGCAACCACAAGCAACGCTTCAACACTTAACTACCACCCATCTCACCAAATAAATATTATAGCTAAACAAATATATCTCTAACCACCACACCGCCTATCAACAATTCCTGTAGCACATCCGTACAAATCCCAAAACGATCCTCCACTACTTATATCACACCTCCTCATCCAACTCTTCTACTATCTCGTTCTCATCCAACCGGTGCATATATGTCACCTTCTGAAATCCGGATCTTTCAAAATCCAACACCGGAACATCGTATCTGTACTTATCTCTACTTGCTTCGTTTCCCAGCGCTTCAATATCCACCTCTGTCAAATCGAAATCTTTATTCTTAGTCCGTTTTAGCGCCCGATCAAGAACTCTCTTGGCTTCTTCACAAAGCATGCAATTCTGCTTAGTAAACAACTTCAGGTGCACGGTTGGCTGTGAATGGTGAGCAAGCCGGCTGTAAGTCGAAAATGCCGATTTCAGCAGGCAATTCATGTGGGTAGGATAAACTTTGTTAAGATTGTTGATTGTACGAGGGAAGAGATAAGTGAAATATTTTAGTCGGCGTCTAAAAAGAGAACACACAAAAATATGAAATACCTCGAACGCAGGATTCTGTACATTGTATAGTAAGTAATGTGTGCTTGAGGAGTTAAATACATTATCTTGGTGGCTATTTCTTGGTTACATTGATTTACACTACATTATTTGGTTCAACAATAGCCATAGTGGTTTTATTATTGCATACGTTTCCAATACAAGATTACTTCTTCCACTGAATTGATTATTCCACACTTTTCTCATATCTGACTTCTTATTTGGATTATTACTCCTGCTTAATCCGCTAATAACTGCCACCAAAAACTACCTACTTGTCTAGCAGTTTGAATTATTTATTGCGTGCTTTCGTAGTTGTCTTATTTCTCAATCTCATTTATATCATGGTAATTAAATCATCACCACTTTAAATAACTCTCGGTGTACTTCTTCCAGACTTGCGCACGTAATCAATATACATTTGACTAAATAAAGCATGGCTTATCCTTCCCTTCTATTCAATAATTCCACACACCCAAACTTATCTACTGACTCCACAACTACGCTTACATGTCCTATAATGTCAAATCACTATATTTATACTTATCACCTTAAATAAATCATACATGCACCATAATCACTCGTCGGCTCAACATTCTTGCTTTCTCTTCCAGGTTTTCACCAGCCAATGTAAGGCCGCTCAACAAATCGGAACACCCGGATTTTTCCACTTTTAAAGTCGCCCAACCTGTAACTGCCAACCCCGACTGAGTTGTTAGTCTGTTCAATCACCTTCAACTTCATCTTTTGCTCATCAAAGCTGGCAACAAATCCAACATATGGCCGGCCATCAAAGCCCAATTCGTGCACCTTCTTCGTCCGAATCAGACGCGATGACTTTCCCTCAAAACGACCTTTTACCACAACGAAAATGTCACCAGGGCGAATTTGCTCAATCTTCCGGATATCAATATTGTCGTTATTTCGGTAGATAGTCGCGCCAAACGTCTTGCCAGCAACTGGAGGAACTACCGAGGAGGGAAGTTGCGAAATCACGTGACTCACGAGCCCGTCCGGCTGGCCGTCAAAGTCCATGTTGAGGCTTGAGGCGGCAACCCGGTAAGCTTTGCTTCCCAAACTTTCGGAAAACCGGACTAAGGAGCCAATATCTGGCTTTGGCTTTTCAAAACTGAAGCCGTGCCACCCGAGCAAAGTCGACGCATCGTTTTTCTCAAACGACAACTCCCACAGACGCGACGAAAGGTCTTTATTCAACAAATAATAGTCCACATACACAACTGTGCGCCCATATCTCTTGGAAATTTCATGTTTCTCAACTTCAAAGTACACTTCTGCATCCTTCAACTGTTCCGGAAGCTCTCCTCTCGTATACCACGTGTCAGAATGTGAGCGATGTGCCAAAACGCGGTCAAGAGAGAAGAGTGAGTTTCTTCGCGGAGCAAAATCCGTCGAGGTGGTTCTTCTTGGCTGGAGCTGTGCCGGTGCAGTTCCAGCGGCAATTCCGCCGGCTTCCACGGCTCGGCTCGCCACCGGAACTGTCGGAGGTGGAGGTGGTGGTGCTGTAAACGGTATGCTACGGGGCTCCGGAGGGTAATCGGGCTGTGCAGCAGGTATTTCTGGTTGTAGATCGTCCATCTGGGCTGCAGTCGCGGGTTCGAATTCCGGCACTGGAGATTGTGATGAGGATGAGGATGAGGCAAACAGCTGCGAATTCCTGACTGGAGGTGCCTCAGTTTGAGGAACTGGAGGAGGGGGTGGTGGTGGAAGGTGTGATTTTGGCAAGGAAGGTGTTTGGCTATGTGATAAAGTTGAGTATTGCAACGAGGTGGCTGCTCTCTCCGAAGAATCAGCATTTGTCAATGATTGCTTATTTTTCAATGCTACTTCAGGCAAAGGCGGAAGTGTTGATGCTTTAGGCACAGGTGGAGCATTCATTATCGTTCCCGTTGGTTCCGGCGGCTCAGGTCTCGATCCTGGAACAGGTGGGGGTGGTTGCAGACTCGAATTTCCTGCAAGCTTCGTTTTTTCAACTGAGTCCTCTGTTTTCACTTCTTGAGTCACTGGAACACTTCCAGGAATAGGAGGCGGTGCAGAGCGTGTTGGTGTTGGTGGGATGTTAGGAATCACGGCAGGAACCGAGGGAGGTGCAGAGATTCCGCCGGTTGGAATTGGAGGTGGCGGTGCAGAAGTTGCTGATGAGGTAGTGGTGTACGGATGTTCTGAAGCAGGGGGCGCGGCTGCGTCCAGGTTTTGCTCAGTGTACGGATGCTTTTCGACATCTTCCTTTGCACGTTCTCCTTCTTCCACACTTGCATTTTCCAAAGGTTCCTTCTCTTCCTCCACATCCAGTGGCTTTTTCAGCGGAAACGGTGAGCCCTTCGCAAATGTAAAAACAGGAACTGCTTTAGGAAGAGTGCTTGTCTCTTTTTGCTTTTCTCCTGCATGCTTGTTTGTTTTAGTCTTCTTCTTACTCTTTTTGGGTTCTACTGGACTAGCACCGCCCAGTCCAAGCATTCCCATCATGCCCATTCCTCCCGAAAGCTTTGCCATTCTTTCTCTTAGTCTTCTTCGCCTTAATTCTTCGTCATCATCATCATCTTCTTCTTCCTCTTCCTCATTTTCATTTTCTTCTTCTTCTTCTTCTTCATCCCCATTCTCTTCTTTTTCGTTCTCATCTGCATTTTCGTCTATCCTATACTCCTCCATCGCATTTTCGGCATTTGCTTCCTTATCACTTCCCTCATCTGCAATTTCATCATCGTATTTCTCCTTACCTTCTTCCTTATCACCCTCCTCATTCTTACCTTCTCCACCTACCACTTCCTGTTGCTTAGTTTCTTCACTCATTTCTTCAACATCATCCCCATTTTCCGCATCCGCTATTTCCGCTTTCTCGCTTTCCTCTTCCTCTTTCTTCTTTTCTCTTTGCCTCTTTTTCTCCTCCCTCCTCTTCATTGCAGCCGCAAGAGCTTCTTCATCTTGTTTTTGACGCTCCTCCAACATCTTTAGTCTTTCTTTCAATGTCATTTTTGGAACTGCTTCCTCCTTTTCTTCCTCAGCTTCTTGCTGCTGCTCCGTCTCCCTACTTTTCACCACTTCTAGCTTTTGCTGCTCGGCTTTTTGCTTTTCTCGCAATGCCTGTTTCCGCCTTGCAATTATATCTCTTTCTGCTGCAGTTAAAACCTCAACCGAGCTGCTTGATGGAGCAACATACCTTTTCTGCACAAATGACTCCTCGGGAACCTTTCCCGGAATCGGAGGTGATGCAGATACATCGTTGAAAGCATTAATCTTATCTTTGAACCCAGAGGCTTTCGTGATTGGTTCCTTCAGCGCTGCCTTCGTAATTGGGGATGACGTTATTTTATCTGAATCAGGTTCTTTTTCATTCAAATCATTCAATTTTTCCTCCTTTTTAGTTATCTGTGGTTCAGCCGCTGTTTTCACTGCCTCTTTTTGCTTGCTTACTTCTTGTTCAGGAATTGAATCGTTAAATTCATTCTCTGCTTCATTGTTCGCTTCATTCACTTTCTCTTCTTTCACCTCATCTTCCTTTTCTTCCTTCTCCTCTTCTTTCTCCTCCTCCTTCTCTTCTTTCTCCTCCTCCTTCTCTTCTTTCTCCTCTTCCTCCTTCTTTGTCTCTACAAAACTCTTTGGAAAATATCCACTCAAAATATCGCCCGTCTTTAAATCCTTGTACGATCCGTACAGCCAATCATCATCCACCACTTCTGTTACTGTAATTAGCTGCCCGGTTCCGAATGCCAAGTCATCAACGGCATTTTCCGCTTCCGGAGTGTATGGATATTGTGCAATTACTGTGTATGGGACTTGTACCATTTTCTTCCAAGTGTTGCTTGAACAATTTCTGCCGATTGACCAGCACTATTGGGTTAAACTAAATTAAGATGCTTTCCTGATTGCGTTGCACAAAATATCTATTTGCTTATCTATATCGGATCTTTTCGGGCAACAAACAGACTCAATTTAAATAGAAGGTCAATTGATCAATAATCAGTTCGATGCAATTTCAGGATGTAGTGCACTTTCACTTCACTTTCAATTGAATCGTATATATATGTATTTGTTTTTAATTTGTTTTCAATGGTGATGTAAATTAAGATATGTGTTCTTTCCTCTCTTGTTGTTATGTTGCATTATCAGCCTCCCCGCTTCTCCTATTGCCTTTTTTTATTTTTTTTATTTTATATCATTTTTTCTTACTTGCGGCTCGGGGAATAAGCACTCACTAGGATTAATCCTACCGCATTTTACCGGATAGTGCTAACAAAAGTCAGGAAGCTGTATACGGCACATAAGCACAAAAATACCAGGCTTTTTTTTTATGATACAGTAAAACACAAACTACTAACAACCTGTATTATGCTCAAAAGTACTTCCAAATCTCTCAAACCTCCCGTTACACACGCATCTCCAGCCAAAATGATTGGTCACGTGACCCACGCCAGAAGCTCTAAACTTTTCGCGTCTATATTTTGCCGCGCTGCTCAGAATGTGAAAAGATATAAGATCAATCTTGATCCACTAAAACAGAAATAATATAGGGAGTTGCCGGTGAACGAATAATTTGCAAAGCATTTAAGTATAATGCAGCCATTTAATCGTGCGGTCAAACGGACGAGATCCGATAAAAACTCGCTCGATGAATCAGGTACAAAGCATAAGCGCCGATTTAGTACAAGAAGAATACCGACAGACAACTTGACAAATAATGTAGTTTCGTTCGGGGTGGCAAAATCCAAAAAGGCGGTTTCGGTACTGGAGCTCAAGAGAGCAAGAACCAATCTTTTGGAAAATCAGAATACAATCACAACAGGTATTTCTAGCAGTCCACAACCTTCCAGTCCGTTTGGGTCGAGCCAACAGTCTACGAACGATAATTGGCCAATTTCCAGCGATGATAAGGGTGCAATACCGTCAGACATACAAACTCCACACAGAGGAGATGCAGGTATAAATGGGATGGGTCGAAAATCTTCGGCTAACCGCTCAGTATCCAATCAGCATCACCCGTCTTCTGATGACAACATATTTTGGGCCATAACTCCGGATTTAAAGCATCAAAAGCACAATCAAAGTGATACAGAGGATCCATTGGAGAGCCCTACTAACAGAGGGGCACTATCTTCATCACCATTACGTATTAAAGGCACGCATAGTGCGTCTAATGTTGACAGCATAGCACAGATTTTGGATCCAGACTTGAAACGAATGATTGATAAGTATAATAGAGGACCATCTGACTCACGCAGAACAAAGCTTCCAAAGCTTCTGATAACACCCTCGTTTCTCCGATCAAGTTCCGATCCCAGGTCTCTAGGTAAGAGGAGAACACTGAGGAATGTTCCCGGGCAGCTTGGGCCTATAATTGCAAGAAAAAGTACACTTAGTGAGAGTTTCGAGCAGAGTTTGCACAGTCGAAAACTTTACCAAGCACACAAACAAGATGGTGATGAGTCTCCTGCTGCAGGCAAGGATGTTTCGCAGCTGTTAGTCGAAATAGGGAGTAAGTTGTCAAAAGAGAGGGGAGTTGTAAGCGAGGAAGAGAAACTGCCAAGTGGAAATGTAACTGAGCAAAATTCGCAACCAGAAAACGACAAGCATCCAGAAACAGACTCTGGAGATGAGTTTCCAGATGATGATGTGGACATGTTGGAGATAGATGAGCTTGCTAATGAGGCTAGAAGAGAGAGAATGAGTCAGATAGGAAGTACTGAGAAGGAGGAGAAGAATAAAAAGCAAACTGGCAATATTTCTTCAGATGACAGCTTTACGGATGATGGTGATGAGGTTCTTAGTTTGTATGAGGGATCTTCCAAGAGAGAGCAGGAAAGTACAGATATAAAAGGTGGAAATGGCAATAAATATGATGAGACTGACATCAGCAAGGCCAAAAAGGATCGAATTTACATTGCTAATGCTCCGAGTGCCAGTAAAACTATAACTCCCAGCAAGCAAAGCAAACAAACAATTAGCATAGACACCAGAACAAAGTCTGAGAAAGAGATCAGTCCAGCGCCGATCTCCAAATCTACATCATTCAAAGACATGAAAGTGGATCCAGAAACACAGTATGTGACGGATGTGAAAGCCACAAATGGTGCTAAAGCATGTATCTTGAAGAAAGACTGTCACAGGTTTCAGATCAAGAAAATCATCAAAAGCCATTTCAAAGGAAAACAGAAGCAACTCATACTGAGATGTCTTTCGCAAGATGACAGCATGCAGAACATTGTGGTTCGAGACCTGTGGGCAGAGCTAGAGTTCAAGGAAAACGATATTATCAATATAGTTGCCGAGAATACAGATGGCAACTCGCATCTTGTGGATAAAACGCACAACTTGTTGATCTGGAACCCGGACACGCTTCTTTCGGCAACAATGGTTTCGCAGTCGATAAACTGCCCGAGAGTGGCAGTCATCAACAACAAATTTCAAGGCCCGGGTGAGTTTGTGATCCCAATGCTTGTGGGAAACATTGTTCACCGTCTTTTTCAGCAGTGTCTCATTGAGCGGAACATAGACACCAAGTTCATGCTGGATATTGTTGAAGAGGAGCTTGATGCGAATCTGCTGCCAATCATGAGTGCCCAGTCAGACAGGGCCAGCGTGAAAAAGATGCTTGTTGAGCACATGGCACACATAAAGACGTGGATGAAGACTTATGTGCCAAAAGAGGAGCTTCATGGGCTGGTTGGCTCTGGTGAGACGACCTCGTTTTCTGATACAGTGTATCCATCGAAGACTTCCATTCCTTACAAGGTGACCAACGTGTTAGACGTTGAGGAGAATATCATGTCGCCCATGTTCGGCATAAGGGGTCTTATCGATGTGGTCATTGAGGCTATGCTCACAAATCAGCACAGCAAGTTTGTTGTGCCGATGGAGATCAAAACCGGGCGGGAATACATCACGAACAGGGCCCAGGCCTCGTTGTACACCTTATTGATTCGTGACAGGTACGACTTGCACACCGATTTGCTCTCCTTGGTGTACACGAAGACTATATCGTCATATTTCGAGGCTTTGAAGAAGAATGACCTCCGCATGCTTGTCAACATTCGCAATAAGCTTTCCCAGTACATGGTGGCTGGCATGGCCACACTTCCACCAATCAAAAAGGCGGCCAGCTGTGAGCGGTGCCCTGTTCTTGCAGAGTGTGCTGCTGTAAACAGCCTTGCAGAGGACGGCAGTGCAGCAGATTTCGGCATAGATGAGGCCACGTACAACAGTTTGACCGAATTCTGCGTCGATCCGCACTACAAGAAATTCTACCGGCACTGGAACGAGACTTTGACCAAGGAGGAGGCTCTTCTGGACAGCTTTAAGAAGCACTTGTGGTGTCTTTCGTCCAAGGAGAGAGAGGAAAATGGCGGAAAAGCAGTGGGGAATCTCCGTGTTGTTGGAGCAACGGAGTCTCTGCAGGCATCAAAAAGGTACATGTACTGGTTCACTCGGGATAAAGCCGCAAACCCAAGCATGATGCTCTCGCAGCTTTCCAGACACGACCGAATCATCGTGAGCGATGAACAGGGCAAGTACGGGTTGTCGTTTGGGTTTGTGGAGAACATCAGGGAGGACTCAATCATCGTAAGTACAGACCGCAAGTGGATCAACTCGAGTGTGCAGATGAAGGAGTTCAACGAGAGCGGGAACCAGGTGTTCCAGACTGTTCTAGAGTCGTCATACTCGACGCAGAGGAGGAAAAACGGCCGGTTGCAAGATGGAGTGGACGAGCGCGAGTTTAACCTGCAAATACCCGAGGTTGTGGCCAGTAAAACATACAGAATTGACAAGGATGAAATGTTTCATGGTATGGCACTGGCACGGTTCAACATCTTGAATCTTTTCCTGTCTGTTGGCGACCACAGGCGCCGCGAGATGGTTGTTGATCTGAAGGCTCCACATTTCACAAAACAACCAATTGTGGACGTGAAAATGGACACTTCTGATTTTAACGCCGACCAGAAAGCTGCCTTTGACAAGGTGTTGCGAACGCAGGACTACTGCCTAATTCTTGGCATGCCTGGTACAGGGAAGACGACGGTAGTTGCGAAAATCATCGTCGCGTTGGCTGAAGCCGGCAAGTCAGTTCTCATCGCCTCGTATACGCACTCAGCGGTGGATAATATCGTTGAAAAGGTGCTGGAGATCACCGACAAGCCGTCTGTTCTCAGAGTTGGCTCTCCCTCACGCATAAGTGACAAAGTCCGCAAGTACTCGCTTTACTCTGAGGATAGCATCTACAAGATCAAGACCCAGGACGATTTCGACGATGCCATCATGAACACCCAGATTGTGGCTACCACATGTCTCGGAATCGGCGATCTGGTGTTTGTCCACAGGCGGGACTTCGACTACTGCATAGTGGATGAGGCCTCACAGGTCTCAATGCCGGTTTGCTTGGGTCCTTTGGCACTGGCGGACAAATTTGTGCTTGTCGGAGACCACTACCAGCTTCCACCTCTAATATTGAGTGCTGAGGCACGGGCTGGAGGCCTTGATAAGTCGCTTTTCAGGCGTTTAAGTGAGGCCCACCCTGAGAGTGTCGTCCAGCTTTCCTACCAGTACAGAATGTGCTCCGACATCATGGCTGTGTCCAACACCTTGATATATGAGGGCCGTCTTAAGTGTGGCGATGACAAGGTTGCAATGCAGACGCTTGATGTTCCGTTTCCGGACCGTGTTGTGCAGAAATTCAGCATTTTGCCTCCCGAAAAGAGGTGGATGGCCCAGGTTCTCAAGCCAGAGACCAAAGTGCTGTTCATCAACCACGATGAGGTGCCGGCAAGAGAGGTTTGCAAAGGAGACAAGATCGAGAACCCGACAGAAGCAAAGCTGATCGTCCAGCTTGTGAAAACGCTCATTCTGGGTGGTGTGGATCAGAGTTCGATTGGAATTATGTCTTTTTACAAGGCCCAGCTCCGGTTTTTCTACCGGTCTTTTGGCTCCCTGTTTCCCGACCTCGATATACTAACTGCGGACCGGTTTCAGGGCAGGGATAAGGAGTGCATCATCATCTCCTTGGTCCGTTCAAATGATAACAATAATGCGGGAGACTTGCTTCGGGAATGGAGGAGAGTTAATGTGGCGATGACTAGAGCAAAATCGAAGCTTATCGTCTTTGGTTCTCACAAGTTGATGAGCACCATCCCCCAGTTTGAGGGCTTTATCGAGCTCTTTGATAGCAGAAACTGGTTTTTGAACCTCCCTCCCTCTGCCGATAAGATTTACGGTGGCTTTTTGGACTTTGGTTCACAACATGGCTCTCCGAAAAAGATGGGGGCAGATCATAACGTTAAAAGGTTCATGCTATCTTCCAACTCGGCAGTTCTTCGGAAGACAAGCGTACTCAAGGATGTTCTGGATCAGGAAGGTGACGAATGACTGGTTTAGTATATGGAGTTAAGAATTGCATAATTACTGGAATGCTTAGAAGGTATAGATGGGAGACACAGTTTAATACATGGGGTACATAGAAATGCATAGTTAAATTAAAGGTTAGACAAGTATATAGAGGAAAGTGTGAGGTGTATGAGATAAAATACGTAGTGTAGGTGGATAATGCGTAAGAATTTGAAGTGCGTAGTGTAAAATGCATAGCGTATGTGGATAAATTACATATAGATGTCTAGTGAAGACTCATAAAGTATATAAGGTACATTTCAGCTCAAAGCGGAGACTTGCATATGGTGGAATTACAATACATTGCATTTGCACGCAGAAGTAAAACCTTCTGCAAAATATGCTCACAAATACCGGGGTAGTTACATTGTGTGGCTGAAGTACACAATTATAGTGTATGGACATGTTACATCAAATATTCATTAAATACAGTCAGCCAAACATTTGGCATCCTTCAATTACAAATATCCTCACTCACGGCATCATTACAAATGTCCGCACTCCCTCAATTACAAGTGTCCCCTCACTTCAAACATTTATACAGCCTGCTCCCCTTCTCCTTTAAGTACCATCTCTTCCAATTCCAGTACTCCACAAGCCGCTGGCCAGAATAACCACCGTAATCGAAATCAATCAATGATATAGTGCTCTGGATTCCGGCCCAAATGCCCCAATAGAATCCCGGCATTCCATAATACAGGGAAATTTCATCTATGAGGTCATCAATCATAACTTCGGTCACGTCACTGCCGTCTTTCTGTAAATACGAAGTACACCACTTGCGTAAAAGCTGGTTTGTCCGCACGGGTTTCGGAATCAGGCTCTTATCACATTCAAACCCTTGCCATTCCTGAAAATGGTTCGAAATGTCAAAAGCTCTTGGACCCGGCATCATGTATTCGTAATCTATAAAAGCGATCGGGTTTGTATCAAAATGCAAGTGTCTGGTTGAAATTTTGCTGTTTCTACCTGCCTCCTCCAATTCTCTCGAAAGCTCACTTGGTATTATGATGTTCCCACAGAGAAGGTCACTGTGAGCAGCTACCTGGGGAGAGCAATCACCAATTTCGCTTGCTAGCCACTCCAGTTCTCTCGAAAGGATCTGTTTGAGGGTCAACTGGATCGATTCTGGATCTTTTGCATCCATTCTTACCTGCTGAAGGTCTTGGTTCTTGTCGCAAACTGCTACCAGACCTTCGATCTGCGGAAGAATGTCTATCCACCCTTTTATAAGCTCCCAAATATTGCCAGGCCTCTTTTTTGACACCTCGACTTTCTCACTTTGCCTAAATTCAAGCCGCATCCGCCTCAAGCCCTCTTCTATCACTTTGACTCTCACAGTGCGATGCCATTGGCCTAATCTAGACGCTATAAAAGGATACACACTGGGGTTCGAAAGCTCGTCAAAGTGAAGAGCCCGGCCTTCTATAAACCCGTACACCAAGCCATTTCCAAACCTGGCAAACACTTTGGGGGCCAAATTGTACGAGTTGAGCACCAAATGCGACACAAACTCACGATCCCGGTCTATAAGCAACCCAGTTCCGCGACCATATGTCCGTATCAGGACAGTTTTGTACCCGTTTCGGACGTTTTCCGGGCCCTTGTAGGTACATTTCAACAGCATGTTGGTAATCCCGCCTGTAAGTTCATGAAGTTCTATGAAATCCTCATTGTTTCCCCACTCTGGAAAGATTTCTAGAAGCATTTGCCTCACCTGCAGCTTCTGATTGGACGATTCGGATGGCTCGATGTACCGATCGGGGAGATAAATCGAATGTGCACAGCATTTCTCCACTTCCTTAGCCACTGATGGCGAAGTCGACCGGCTTTTCGACAATGAATAATCATCTTGTTTCCCACCTGAAACCGGCCAATCAGCATTCGAGACACACGATTGGCATGAGGACGATACTGTAGATGCTACACTGTTGGATGAAATCCCCATAATCGATGATGTTTGCTGTGGATACTGGTTTCTGGCCTTGCTGGTGAAAATTGTGGAAAAAATGCGGCTCGAGCTATCTTTTGGCACCATTCCGGGAAGAGACGAACTGGAGGCAATGCCAAATGCAGACTGTGAGGGCAAAGGCATACTCTGTCCAGAATCCTTTGTTCCTGTTGTATTCTCGCCAATATCACTTCGCGTTAGTGAAATATCGGTCGAGTTCGAATTGTGATACGGGAGGAAATGGAGTCCTCCATTTGAGAGAAGACAGTATGTTGATGGCATCTGTTACACGATAGGGTAATATTAAAGCTTGGATGAATTTGAATCCTCGAAACAAGAAAGAACGGTATGGTAAAAGCAAGAATTTATCGTGAATTGTATGATATCGTAGTCTGAAACCAAAATTTGCTCTATGGAATAATTAGAGCAATTAGAAGAATGTGCTTGTTTCACGATCGAGTGATGTGGCTGATGTGTTAACCGATCAGCTTGAATAGAGAATGAATGTGATGAAAAGAACTATACAGCAGTTTAATGATAAAAAAGAAAAAGGCATAATTCCCCAAGATGGAATACCCACCTTCCTAAGTATTTATAGGTTCATGTACGGACCACTAAAAAAAAAAGTTCGGCTGTCCTGATTTCAGTGCTTTTTTTTTGGTCTCGTAAAGAGATATTTCAGCTCGGGTAATTAGATTGAGCCGGTCGAATTCACGAGTCCTGTATGTGGCTGGTGAGAAGCATGTGTGGCTGTGCAAACAATTGGGAACTGTTTTTCTAGTAAAGTCTGGTACGTCTAATTGCAATCTGTCACATTCATTTGGCTGGATGCTTTTTGTTCTGTTTATGAGAATTGCCGACACTTTTTCAGAATCTTAAGAAATTTTATTTAGGTACCCAGCAGAATGTGATAATTGTAACGATATCATCAGTCGCATGAGTAAGAGTTTGGAGAACAATAGTGCGCGATAAAAAAATGAAAAAAAAAAAGTGAGGGGACCCTGCTCCCGATATACATAAGGAATAGTAGCATACGGTATAATAGCTTTGATAGCAGTTTGATCGTTGAACTTATCAATAATGCTTTTTTTTTTGATATTTGGACAGCGATAGGTCAAATAAAATGCCTGCATCTGGTAAAGTTGCTATTGCCAGATTTAGTATAGTTTTTTGATATTGATTGTAGTGTATAACTTTTGGTACAGTTTTCAGTATGAACACCTGAGGATATCTTCAGTTTTACATATGTCGTTCTTCTTTTTAAACGATACAATAGACAATGAGACTTGTTCTCCTTAGAACTTCACTGCTTTCTCCTTCAACTTTGACAGCTCTTGGTTTGTTTGATAGATATCAATCATGATCATAATCGTATTAACGGAATTTCATTTCATAATTTACTCTGCTGGTGATTATTACGTCATAATACCAACACCTTTTCTTTCATTTTTAAGGCATGTGTTTTGTCTTGTTTTCAAAAAGACTAGATATTGACCTAAAGCATAAGAAAGCGGCATCTTCAATTTAATGGTTAGTATTATGGTTAATATAATTATATTTTGGTGCTAGCATGCCAACTAAAGATGTTATGACTACTTTCCAAGACTATATACTATCGCACATTAACTCATACCAATAATTGCATTCAACCAATCTACCCAACCTAGAAGCTTCTATTTCGATGTC